>FLNY01001579.1_pt1 | contig 67094 bp, 66 predicted proteins | sample 1140381 | NCBI WGS metagenome assembly FLNY01 (sample SAMEA3878172, study PRJEB12797) | bioreactor metagenome | biome: Moose rumen | place: Sweden | collected 2011-10
GTTGGGGAGCGTCCGCTCAATATGTCTTTATGTCTATACTAGTCTGTCCTTAAAAATCACACATCCCATACTTTCTTTCAATAATTCCAAGTCGGCAGGGTGATGAAGTGCGATATGTCGGTATTGTGAAGATGATGTATACGGTGTAATGCACCTGCCAAAAGAGCACAAGAAAAGCCTTGGTTTCTACACAACCCTCGTTATTCGCTTTGTTTGATTTATTTCAGCGGTGCTCATGGCCTACGGTAGACTCGCTTCATTTGTTTTTTATTTCAGCGGTGCTCGCAGCCTCCGGCATTCTCGCCTCAGCATAGTGCAAACACTGCGTGATTTGCCCTCTGTGCTCGGCTTATCGAAAACGTTCCATTCGGCAGTCTGACTTGAGGTGTCCGATAAGCGGCTCGATTGCCGCCCTTCTTCGGAAGAGCTGTCGTTTCTTCCTCTTCTCATGTTCCGTGTCAGTTCTCTTTGGGGGCTTGGGTGTCAGCACCTCCACGCCGCAGGTCTCTTTCACTCCGCGTCCGCCACGGTCGTAGCCGAGGATATTGGGCAGCTTCAGACCACCAGCGGCACATCTGCTCTGGTATCCCTCCCGAACGTGACATCTCTCATGTCGGTATTGCCATCTCCGATTACGACCCTAATACTCGTAATTTTCAGCTTATCCATGCTAACAAAATAGATAATTGCGTGACTATTAGCAATTATATCGAGTCTCGTTTCAGGAATTCCTCCAGAGGGGTCAGACGCATCATTTTCTTGTTTGGATAAATGAATGGCTCTATTTCATTTTTTAATTCGCCAATCTTCTTAGTTATTGCCGTCATAGTCGCTCTGGGAGGGTTTTGTTCTCACAGGGGCAAGCCCCTGTGTTATGATATTCCGCCCTTTCAGGGCATTGCGGTGTAACAATGACTATTTTCGTTGTGTAGCGCTTTCCAACTACAGAGATTATCAACTATTGACGTGTAGGTGACAACTGCCTGATCGAGGGGACACTATACTGTATTTAATCTTTTTAACATCCATCAGTGCAACATTTTTGCTCTTTTTTTGGCTATATATATAAACGACTCTTTATTTAAAATTAGTAACCATGAAACAATCCTGCAAGTATTTCATTCTCACGTGTGTGATCTCCATCATGCCTTTGATGGCGTTTGCATCGTCGAACACCCCGTCGGATGTCGACGACACAATTCCTGCCGAAACACGTTGCGACAGATATTACTATACCAAATGGTTCGACGATTGTCCGAACTGGCGGCCCATTGGTGTGTGGGACAGTTGATTTTGCTTTAAGTATCATATAACCAAATATGTGGAGGGTCCGCATATTGCCAAGTGGGAATATGCACATAACAGACGTATGAAAGTGAAGGGATTGGTGGCAATGGTACAGAATTACAATCCTCCGACTGTTGATACTGCTGCCAATGTTCAGAAACTCCCAGAGTATCTATACTTGTATCAGATGACGCAAGCCGGCCATTTTGCCTTTCAGCAAATGGAGGACAGGGTAACACTTGCCTTGCATTAATCAACTCTGCATGCACCACTGGTGCTTGCACCCTCTTCGAGGCTTCTTTATGGTAAATGCGGATGATCAATAATCAAAATCTGTCATTAGAAGAGTTTGGCGACGCCGTAACATCGATTTCTAGCGACCTATTTGGGTTAAATAATGACTTGTATCACAGCTCGCGGTTTACATGTCGCATGCCATAAAACACTATTCATACGTGTTTTATGCCCTTTTATATTTTTTTATTATTTTAATATTGTATTATTGTGTACTTTTGCAGACTGAAAAAATATAAATATTGTTTGGTAATTAAATGAAATACAGATTAATAATTGTCATTTTGTTTCTCTCTGTAGCCTTTGCGTTGCCAGCTCAACAGACTCTGTCGCTTGCACAATGTCGTCAGATGGCTCTTGATGCCAACAAAGGACTGAAAACAGCTGAGGAGAAGAAGATTGAGACAGAAAACCTCCAGAAAACGGCACTTTGGCAAATGCTGCCAAAGGTGAGTGCTACGGGTGGATATATGTGGATGGAGAGAAGTGTCAGCCTGCTAAGCGAGGAACAGCAGCAGCGCATCAACGAATTGGGCACCAACGTGCAAAGCGACCTTGAGACAGCTATCCGTGAAGAGTTGTCAGGCCTCCCCCTCACAGGACAGGCTATAGCTGATATACTTGCTTCGATAATCAGTAACTCGAATTTCAGTTCTTCGCTCAACAGTGTGGGACAGGAAATCACTAATGCACTTGAAACCGATACCCGAAACACTACATTTGGTGTGATAACCCTTACACAACCCATCTACCTTGGAGGGAAACTACGCGCCCTGTACCGCTCTGCATCGCTCCTTAATGAACTTTCGGGCATTGAATACGACAAAAAGCGCGAAGAGACTTTACTGGCTGTTGACGAGGCCTATTGGCAGGTGGTCAGTGTCAAACATAAAAAGGAGCTTGCCGAGAAATATGCCTTGTTGCTTGACACTCTGAATCATAATGTGGAACAGTTGTTGGAGGCTGAGATGGCAACCAAAGGAGATTTGGCCAAAGTGCGTGTGAAGTTGAACGAAGCTCAGATGAATCTGACCAAGGCCACCAACGGGTTGGCTTTGGCCAAGATGCTGTTGGCACAACGCTGTGGTATGCCTCTTGACAGCGATTTCGATGTTGCTGAGAATAATCCGACTCTCAACGCTACGGCTTATCAGTCTATAAATATGGACGATGTGTGGCAGAATCGCCATGAGATGCAGATGCTTCGTATCAGCGACAGTATTGCACGACAAGGAGAGTTGATAGCAGCATCAACACTTAAGCCAAACATCGCCTTTACCGGCGGATACCTTTTCTCTAATCCTAACCTTTTTGATGGTTTTCAAAACGAATTTGGTGGCACTCTAATGGCAGGAGTCGCTGTTAATATCCCTATTTTTCATGTAGGCGGCATCTACTCGCTTAAAGCTGCAAAGGCAAAACGTCGTGAGGTAGCTTACCAAATAGAAGAGGCGCAGGAGATGATAGAACTTCAGGTCAACAAACTGAGTTATGAATTGGATTTAGCTCGCAAGAAATTGACACAAGCCCAGAGCGACCTTGTACAGGCTGAAGAGAATCTGAAACTGGCCGATGAAAGTTTCAAGGCCGGAATGTGTAACAGTAGTGATCTGATGGCTGCACAAACGGCTTGGATTCAGGCAAAAAATGAAATACTCGATGCAGAAATAGAAATAGAGATGAATTCGCTCTATCTTAAACAAGCAATGGGAAAATCAAATTAATCTATATAAGATAATGAAAGAAAACAATAAAACCCTACTTGCAGGTCTTGTGGCGGTGATTGCTGCCGTCGGCATTGTAGCATTGGTGGGTCTTTTCGCTATCCATCCACAAAAAGAAGAAATAATGGGAGAAGCTGACGCAACAGAGTACCGCGTGTCAAATATGGTTCCTGGTCATATCGACCGTATCTTCGTCAGCGAAGGCGATATGGTGCATGCCGGTGACACGTTGGCTCATATTACCAGCCGACAGGTTGATGCCAAAATGATTCAAGCCAAAGCTGCCCGTAGTGCAGCCACGGCCCAGAGCCGCAAAGCCAAGGGCGGTGCACGCGACCAGCAAGTCCAGATGGCCTACCAAGTGTGGCAAAAGGCTCTTGCGGCCGAAGCTGTCTATAAGAAATCGTATGACCGTGTCAAAGGACTTTATGAAAAAGGAGTAGTGTCGGCACAACAGTTCGATGAAGTAGATGCCAAATACAAGGCAGCCCAAGCTGACGCCGCCGCTGCCGAACAGCAGTACCTCCTGGCGAAAGAAGGTGCCCAAAGCGAAGATATTGCTGCTGCATCAGCACTTGTAAATCAGGCTGGTGGCGCTGTAGCTGAAGTGCAGAGCTACCTGGACGACAGCTACCTGATTGCTCCTGCCAGCGGCGAAATTGTTGAAGTTTTCGTTAAACTCGGTGATTTAGTTGGTACGGGTGCACCGGTTGTCTCTATACTTGATATGAATGACAACTGGTTCAATTTCAGCGTACGCGAAGACCTACTGAGTGGACTTGCTATAGGGAACAATGTTAAAGTTGAAATTCCGGCTCTCGATGGGAAGTCTTTCGACTGCACTGTCTGCAATGTCAAGGTTATGGCCAGCTATGCCACATGGCGTGCCACCAAGACTCTTGGACAATACGATGTCAAGAGTTTCGATGTCAAAGTCATTCCACAAGACAACATAGAAGGTCTGCGTCCCGGTATGACAGCCATACTCCAGAATGAGAACAAATAATTAGCCGAACCAATGTCTGCCGTCGGTCGTGTTTTGCTGCGCGAATTGCGTCGCATCAAACTAAATCCTCGCTATCTCGTCATAATGACGCTGGGTATCGTCTTCACTTTTGTCTTTTTTGCTACAGTGACAAAGGAAGGGCAGCCCAAACGTCTTCCTGTTGCGGTGGTCGACATGGACGGCTCGTATCTTTCACGTCGTATCTGTCATGAAATCAATGCCACGCAGGGCGTCCGTGTGGTTGCTGTATACAACAACCACACAGAAGCACGTAAAGCAATGCAGAACGGCAAGATATTTGCATTCTACGAGATACCCAAAGGGACCTACAACAATGTACTCCAGTTCAGGTCGCCCCATTTTGTGCTTTATATGAATTCGGCATACATGCTGGCCGGAACTCTCAGCTATAAGCAATTGGCCACTATGGGCATGCTTGCTACTGGTGCTGTACAGCGTGAGATTTACCGCAAAAAAGGTTACAACGACGATCAGATTATGGGGCTTATCCAGCCCGTGGAATACGATACTCGCACCATCGGCAACCCTTGGATTAATTACGGCAATTACTTGATGACCACACTTATCCCTGCGGTGATTGCTTTCATTGTACTTATGCATACCTCCTATCTCATTTCGCGCGAACGACAGGAACGCACCCTTCGCAGTTGGATGCGCCGTGCAGGTGGTAATACTATCAAAGGATTAATAGGCAAGATGTTACCTTATACTGTATGGTATTCTTTCCTATGCCTTCTTGCTAATCTCATCATGTTCGGTTTCATGGGGTTCCCACTTCATGGTAGTTGGCTTCTCATAGTGCTTAGCAGCATTCTCCTTGTGACTGCTTCTCAAAGTGTAGGATGTTTTATTGCCGGTTGTATTCCCGATGCTCCGTTGGCTATGAGTATAAGTGCCATCTACTGTGCTGTCAGTTTTACACTTAGCGGGTTCTCATTCCCTGTTGACAGCATGCCACGTATCTTCACCATCCTGTCCGAGATATATCCTATCCGTCATTACTATCTCAACTTCTGCGATATAGCAATATTCGGTAACGGAATGAATCTTTGCTGGCCTCGCTTCGGTATGCTGATAGCTTTTACCATATTGCTTTTTGTCGGTGCTGTATTCATGAAATGGCAGATGAAAAGCGAAACATCTAATCACAAATAAAAGAGAAAAGGTTAACATTAAGAATATGAAAACCCTTCGGGATATATGGATAATCTTGAGCACTGAAGTACGTCGTGTTTTCAGCGATTCTGCCGTAATGCTCATTTTTTTCATTGCTCCCGTAATCTACCCACTGCTATTTTGTGCCATATATCATAACGAAAACGTTGAGAATATGGCTATTGCAGTTGTCGATGAATCGCCATGTGATGCCTCTAAACGCTACATCCACAAACTCAATGCTACACCAGAACTTACTGTAGCCTATCGGTGTGGCAACATAGAAGAAGCCCGCCACTTGATGCGGAACCACAAAGTCAGGGCTGTGTTCTATTTTCCAAAGGATTTCGGTCAGCGTATTGCTGAGTTGCGTACTGCTCGAGTAGTGGTGTATGCCGATATGAGTTCTTTCTATTATTATAAGGCGGCTCTTACAGGGGGGAACAGCGTCCTTATCGACGAAATGCATACTATAGAGTTGCAGCGTTACGAAATGGCTGGTTTGGGCAGCGAAGAAGCCTCTGTACAGATGCAACCTATCGTGATGGAGAACACTACTCTCTTCAATCCATCCGGCGGTTATGGTAGTTTCTTCCTTCCCTGCCTGTTGATGCTTGTAATTCACCAGACTCTCTTCTTAGGAATATGCATCCTTGCGGGCGATGCGCATGAAAACCGCTATGCATTGCACCTCATACCGCCACATTTGCGTCGCAATAGTGTCCATCGTGTAACAATCGGACGCTCGCTCTGCTATTTGTTCATTTACACCCCCATATCTATATTTGCCCTATGGTTTGTTCCTCGTTGGTTTAATTTGCCACAATTAGGCAACCTGTATACCATATTATTGTTCTTGCTTCCATATATCCTCGCCGTTGTTTTCTTTAGCATGACCGTGGCCAACCTTGTGGTGCGGCAGAAAATATCGCCTATGCTCTGTTTCGTCTTTTTCAGCCTTATTCTCTTCTTCCTTACAGGCATGGTTTGGCCTCACGATGCCATGCCGAGGTTTTGGCAGACATTCAGCTATTTGTTCCCTGCTACTCCAGGAGTCCAAGGCTATGTCAAGATAACATCCATGGGTGCGCAGTTGTACGAAGTGCGTCACGAGTATATGACACTATGGATTCAGGCCGCTGTCTATTTCATCACCGCCACTGTCATAACATGGATTAGAAACTACATGCGCCAGCGACGCAACATCATCCTTCATCGCATACGGACACAGGTCACAGGTCTCTCATCAAGTAAAAAATGAAACCTATCACCAATTATAGCATATTCAACGCAAAAAATGCCTTGTTTCTTGCCTTTTTCGGAGCCGTGCTACTTACCGGAATAACAACCCTTGCACATATTCGTGACAATTGGAACATAGAGGGGGGCTATCATATCATATACTCATTCACTGTCAACCTGTTGCTTCTATTCATTGTCCTTATTTACAGTTTCGCCATTATAAAAAGCAGCTGTCTTACAACATTCTGGAAATACATACTCAGTATTGTGGGTTCTTTGATTCTGGCCGGACTGCTCTCCTTTTTATTTGGCATCTTGCATCAGGTAATATACAATAGTCAGCGCCTCTCCAATCCCGACAGTGTTAACCTTACACGCGACATTGTTGCCTCAATTATGGCTATACTCATTTCAGTGATTCTATTCAATTTCACCCGTCGTGAGCAACTTATGCTAGAAAAAGAACAGCTGCAAAAAGAAAATCTGACTGTCAAATACGAAGCACTTGTAAAACAGATGGACCCCCATTTCCTCTTTAACTCGCTCAATACACTCAGTGCTCTTATTGATACAGACACTCAGAAAGCACAAGACTACCTGCATCAGCTTGCTTCTACATATAGATATATCATGCAAGGCAAACGCGTCGTCCTTCTCTCAGAAGAGATGTCTTTTGTCGACTCTTATTGCAGAATGATGCAAATACGTTATGGTGACAACATGCATATCGAACAGAAAGTAGATGAACGCTACCTTGACTGGGGCATACCCCCTATAAGTATACAGCTTTTGATAGAGAATGTGTTGAAACACAATGTGGTGAGTAGTCGTCACCCAATGTCTATCACAATGATTACCAGCGACGACTGTTTCCATGTGACAAACACTTTACATCCCAAATCACAAGACAGTCCAGTCGAAGGACTGGGGCTTGCTAACCTTGCCAAACGTTATTCTCTGCTAAGTTCTAAGGAAATCACTATAACACAAGACAACAACACCTTTCGTGTTGATCTCCCACTTATCGAACCGGCAAAAACACAAGCAATGCTTGAAAAATTCGTTTAATTACATCAGACATTCCCTCATTCTATATGAAAATCCTAATTATTGAAGATGAGCATATTGCTGCCCAGAGCCTTCAGCGTCAGTTGTTAGAAATCATTCCCGATGCACACATCCTCCAGGTAATTCAATCGATTGAAGAAGCTGTCGAGTTTTTCAATTCCAATGAATCCCTAGATATTGACATAATCTTTATGGATATTCATCTGGCCGATGGGCTGGCCTTCCACATCTTCGAACAAATTCATATAGACAGCCCGCTCATTTTCACTACCGCATACGATCAGTATGCGCTCGAAGCCTTCAAGGTTGGTGGTATTGACTATCTGCTGAAACCCATAAATAAGGAAGATCTAGAAAGAGCAATAAAAAAAATTAAACGCTACGGGAAAGGTAGTGAAATGAGTGAAGATATATTGGGGAAAATGAAAAGCATATTGGAACCAAAACAGTATAAGTCTGTTTTCCTTATACCAGTGCGAGACAAACTCATTCCCCTGGATGTTGACAGTATAGCCTACATCTATGTTGACGGCAAATTGTCGCGTGCCGTAACCTTCGATGGAAAGAATTATATCATTGATAAGCCACTTGACGGTATCCATGCACAACTTCCGCCCAAGAATTTTTTCCGTGCAAACCGACAATATATTATTTCGCGTAAAGCGGTGGCCGGCATATCGTTGTGGCCTCTGAGCAAGTTGCACATAGAACTTGCACTCCCCACCCCAGAAAAGATTATAGTGTCACGTGCCCGCGTCTCAGAATTCAAAGACTGGTACACGACTTGATTATTCTGCTGTCTTAACCTAAAAACGCTCTTGGATTTCATTCTTCATGAATTCCAAAGCATCGTCAGTAGGTGTGGCTGATTTGGCAACACTTTGGAATATGATGCCTGCTAGGGTCGCAGGGTCTGCATCCTTGTCAAGTTTCACCGCTGAACCGTTCACAAGGTTTATCATCTCCTCTTTGGCTTCGCGAATGCGGTTCCATGCTTCGGTCGACAGATATACCTGTTGGCTCAGATTGTGTTCCCATTCGTCGCGTATGGCTTTTGTCATTGCAGACTGTAGTGCACTGATATCCATACCGGGTCGGAATACGCGTAGCACAAGGCTATTTGGTGATATGCGTTCCAGAAACAAAGCCATACGTTCGTAGGCTTGCAGGCGTAGGGGGGTCACTATTTTCAGAGTCTCTTTATGCTCGTCCATTTTCATTTGGAGCATCATGTTCTTCTGTTGGTTGTCGAAATAGGACTGAGATAATTTGAAAAAAATATAACCGAGTACTGCGACTGATAGTACTACGGTGAAAATGATAATGATAACCATAGTTAATGTGTTCATCTTGGTAATATAATTAATAATGAAGTTTTTAGATTGTTGTTGTTTTTAATCCAATTTCAATACCGCAAGAAATGCGCTTTGTGGAACCTCTACATTGCCTACCTGTCTCATACGCTTTTTGCCTTCTTTCTGTTTTTCGAGTAGTTTGCGTTTACGGGTGATGTCGCCACCATAGCATTTGGCTGTCACATCTTTGCGTACCTGCCGCACCGTCTCACGAGCTATAATCTTGCTTCCGATGGCTGCTTGTATTGCCACATCGAATTGTTGGCGTGGTATGAGGTCTTTCAGTTTCTCGCACATTTTTCGTCCGATAGGGTAGGCGTTGTCAACGTATGTCAGGGTGCTGAGAGCGTCGACAGGGTCTCCGTTAAGCAGGATTTCAAGTTTGACAAGTTTTGATGGTTTGAATCCGTTCAGATAATAGTCGAACGAGGCATATCCCTTAGAGATGCTCTTTAGTTTGTCATAGAAATCGAACACCACTTCGCCCAGGGGCAAGTCAAAGGTTATCTCGATGCGGTCGGTGGTTAGGTAGTTTTGGTTTTTCAGGATGCCACGTTTGTCCATGCAGAGCTTTATCACCGGACCGATATAGTCAGCCTTGGTAATAATCTGTGCGTGAATGTATGGTTCGTAAACTTCTTTTATATTGTTGGGTTCCGGCATGCCTGATGGATTGTACACATCTATTTCTTGTCCGTTGGTTAGTTGTACCTTGTACTGCACGTTAGGCACGGTGGTTATCACATCCATGTTGAATTCCCGCGTCAGGCGTTCCTGCACTATCTCCATGTGTAGCAATCCTAGAAATCCACAGCGGAATCCAAATCCCAATGCCAGTGAACTTTCTGGCTCAAAGGTAAGCGATGCGTCGTTCAGTTGTAGTTTCTCGATGCTGGCACGCAGTTCTTCATAGTCGTCGGTGTCTACAGGATATACACCGGCAAAAACCATGGGTTTCACTGATTCGAAACCGTCAATTGCCTTCTCGCATGGTTGCTCCACGTGGGTTATGGTGTCGCCTACACGCACCTCCTTGCTGCTTTTTATACCGCTGATGATGTATCCTACATCGCCTGCTTTCAGCTCTTTACGTGGTTCCATATTTAGTCGCAGCACGCCTATCTCGTCAGCGTGGTAGTCTTTCTCGGTGCTTACAAACTTCACGTGGTCGTTGGTGTGTAGCGTGCCGTTCATAATGCGAAAATAACTGATAATACCTCTGAATGCGTTGAATACTGAGTCGAATACCAGAGCTTGCAGTGGAGCATCTTCGTCACCTTCAGGGGCAGGGATGCGTTTCACTATAGCGTCCAGTATGTCTGGTACGCCCTCGCCCGTTTTGGCGCTGCATGAGAGAATATCGTCGCGAGTACATCCTAGCAGATCCATAATTTCGTCAGCTACCTCTTCTGGCATTGCGCTGTCTAGGTCAATCTTGTTCATCACCGGGATGATTTCAAGGTCATTTTCTAATGCCAGATATAGATTGCTTATAGTTTGGGCTTGTATGCCTTGTGTTGCGTCAACCACTAGCAGTGCACCTTCGCAGGCTGCAATAGAGCGGCTTACTTCATAACTGAAGTCGACATGGCCCGGAGTGTCAATCAGGTTGAGCACATAGTCTCCGTCGCCACTGTGATAATTCATCTGGATAGCGTGGCTCTTGATAGTGATGCCGCGTTCTTTCTCTAGATCCATATCGTCAAGTACCTGATCCTGCATCTCGCGTTGCGACACGGTGTTGGTTACTTCCAGCAGTCGGTCGGCTAATGTACTCTTGCCATGGTCAATATGGGCTATAATACAGAAATTGCGAATGTTCTTCATGTTTTTCTTAACGGTACTATTTATAAATTATTATTTATATAGTAAATTATTTTCCTTAACTATGGTGACAGTGGGAAAACAAAACAGGATGCTTATAGGCACCCTGTTTCTAATAGTATAATGTACTTGTTATTAGCCAAGACGTTTGAATTGGCAGGTGAAGTGACGCATCAGTTCAGCTTCCCAGGTAATCTCCAGGCCGCGTTTGATTTCGTTGCGGCGGTCGTAGACGTTCTTGAGGGCTGCGGCAATAACGTCCATGTGGTTGTTTGTGTAGACGCGGCGCGGAATACAGAGGCGTACAAAGTCGTTGCCTCCAAAGCGGTTTTCACGAGTTACAGGGTCGCGGTCAGCGAGGACATAGCCGATTTCGCAGGCACGGATGCCAGCTTCGAGATAGAGTTCGCAGGTGAGCGTCTGAGCAGGGAATTCCTCTTTTGGGATGTTGGTCAGCACCTTGTCAGCATCTACGAAGATTGCGTGACCACCTGCGGGACGTTGGTAAGGGATGCCATACTCGTCGAGTTTGGCAGCAAGGTAGTGGACTTGCTTGATGCGAGTCTCGACCATGTCAAATTCAATGTTTTCTTTGAGACCAACGGCGAGGGCGTCCATGTCGCGACCATTCATACCACCATAGGTGAGGAAGCCCTCGAAGGGGATGCAGAACAGTTTGGCACCTTCATACCAGTCTTTCTTATTTGTAGCAATGAAGCCTCCCATATTGACGAGACCGTCCTTTTTGGCACTCATGGTCATACTGTCGGCATAGCTGAACATCTCAAGAGCTATCTCACGCAGAGTCTTGTTCTCGTAGCCTTTCTCGCGGGTCTTGATGAAGTAGCAGTTTTCGATGAAGCGGGCACTGTCGATATTGACCGGTACGCCGTATTTGTGGCAGAGTTCGCAAGTTTCGCGGATGTTCTGCATTGACACAGGTTGTCCACCGACGGTGTTGTTGGTGACAGTGAGAACCATAAAAGGTACGTTGCCTTTGTTTTCCTGAAGCACTTTCTCGAGTTTTTCAAGGCTGACGTTGCCCTTGAAGGGTACTTCGAGTTGTGTGTCGTAGGCTTCGGGGACGGTGACGTCGATAGCAAAAGCCTTACGGCTTTCAATATGGCCCTTGGTGGTGTCGAAATGGGCGTTGCCGGGAATGATGTTGCCTGGTTTTACCAGATAGCTGAATAGCACGTTTTCGGCTGCGCGCCCTTGGTGGGTGGGGATGACATACTCGTAACCGGTCAGTTCGGTGATGGTATCCTTCATGTGGTAGAAGGAGCGTGCACCGCCGTAGCTTTCGTCGCCCATCATCACTGCACCCCACTGTCGGTCGCTCATTGCACCGGTACCGCTGTCGGTCAGCAGATCGATGTAGACATAATCTGATTTGAGCATAAATACATTCTGGTGGGCTTCGTTGAGCCACTTTTCACGCTGTTCGCGGGTGGATTTCTTAATGGGTTCAACCATCTTGATTTTCCAAGCTTCTGCAAATGGGAGTTCCATAATATTATTTTTTTGATTTAATGTTAAATGAGAATTTTGATTTCCAAACTTACAAAATAAAAAATGCACACAGATATACACCGTGTGTAAATGAGGAGACGCTATGATAAACGTCTCTAAGGAATACAATAAACGTCTCTCTTCTTGATGTTTAGAAAGAGTAACCTGGCGTTTATATCTGTATTTTTCATGTTCAATGTTTGGAATTGCAAAGATATAAACTTTTTTTTAATTCAACAAAAAAATATTAGAAAAATTAAATTTTGTTACCTGTACAATCGACTTTTTTCATGCAGAGACAATAATTCTTCTGAGCAATCGTTAATCAATAACAATACAATAATCAATTACCATGAAAGGAAGTCAAATACCGTTCAAAAAAAATTACATTCTTGGTACCAGCATTGTCCTTGCGGCCTTTGTGTTGGGACTTATGTTGGTGTGGACTGTAAAAACTCTGAAGTCTTTCGACGACACCGTCACAGTCCGTGGACTCTGTGAAAAGGAGGTTCCAGCCGATCGTGTCGTTCTTCGTGTTAGCTATTCTGAACAGGACAACTCGCTTGCCGATTTGCGCAATACTACCGAAAACAATGACCAGGCCATAATTACGCTACTCAAGAAAGCCGGATTCACCGACGATGAGATTAAATACACGTCGCCGCATTTCTACGACCGATACGACTCGTATTACAGTTCAAACAACATTACATTCCGTTATTCGGCATCACAGACTATCAGTGTTTTCACCTCTAAAATGGATAAGGTGCGAGACATGCAGAATTCCATTGATGGAGAGTTGCTTAAGCAGAATATCATAACCAGCACCTATGCAAGTTACGAATACAACGGACTCAACGACATTAAACCCACGATGATTGCCGAAAGTCTTGACAAAGCCCGTGAAAGTGCGGAAGAATTTGCCAAGAACAGCCACTCCAAGATTGGCAAGATGCGCACAGCTTCACAGGGCTATTTCGAAATCGACGATCTTGATGAAAATACCCCTCAAATCAAAAAAGTGCGTGTTGTCACTACTGTCGAGTATTATCTTAAATAGTGATTGGTGAACAGGTGAAAGTTTTCCCGCTGTTTATAGCTGCATGTCTCACGTTCTCGGTTGCTGTTGCACAGGAAACGACCGAGCAGATGGCGTCGTATTATTATCAGAGCGGAGAGTACGACAAGGCTATAGAATTGTATGAACCCCTCTACAGCCGCACACTGAACGATTTCTACTATCAGATGCTTTATCACTGCTACGTTGAGACTGCAGACTTGAAAAGTGCGGAGAACCTAGTGGAGAAGCGAATCAAAAAGTACCCGAAGGAGTTGAAACTTTTGGTTGACTTGGGACACATATACCAAATACGTGACAATCGTAAAAAAGCCGAGAAGACTTATCTTTCTGCAATCGACAAAATTGGCTATGATTCAAAGCAGATAAGCGATCTCGCTATGGCTTTCGAAAAAAACGACTTGCCCCAATATGCCATACAGGTGTATCTCCGAGCACGACAGAACATGAACAATCCGGTTGTGTATGTCATGGAGCTGGCTACGCTATATGAAAAGGGTGGAGACTATGAAAAGATGATGCAGGAGTACTTCAACTTGCTGGACAGTTCGCCAGGCTCCATTGGTTCAATACAGATTTCGCTACAACGAGCACTCAGTGAGACATCAACTGACCAGTTGGCCGAGGGGCTTAGAAAAACACTCACCAGTCGCATACGGCAACAGCCAAACAACAATTCGTATTTGGAGATGATGATATGGTTTTCGTTACAACAGAAAGACTTTGACTTTGCCCTTACCCAAGCCAAAGCTATTGATGCGCGTTTCTCCGAGCAGGGTGCTCAACAGGTGATGCGAGTGGCTCAGATTGCCGAGAACAACGAGGCCTACGAAGTTGCCGAAGAAGGTTACCGCTATATTGTCGACAAGGGAGAGGATCATGCCCTCTATTTCGATAGTCGAGTGGCTTTGTTGAATGTGAAATTCAAAAAGATAAATCTGGATCATGCTATCGGGCAGCGTGAATTGACATCATTGCTTCGAGAGTATGAAACCACACTCAACGAGCTAGGAAAAAATCTTGCAACAGTTCCGCTAATACGTAATTACTCACATCTTCTGGCGTACAACGGTGTGACATCTGATTTTTCGAATCTGCAAAAGGCTTCTGATTTGCTATATGATGTTGTCGAGATGGCGCGTTTGCCAAAGAATACCCTCAACGAGGTGAAGCTTGAATTGGGGGATTTGCTTCTCTTTGCTGGAGAAGTGTGGGATGCTTCGTTGCTATACAGCCAGGTGGAAAAAGCCAATAAAAATGACATTATCGGTTCAATGGCCAAGTTTCGCAATGCCAAGCTTAGTTACTACAATGGTGATTTCCAGTGGGCAAAGTCACAGCTTGATGTCTTGCGTGCTTCAACATCAAAGACCATAGCCAACGATGCTATGCAGTTGTCATTGCTCATCAGCGACAATATGGAAGAGGATAGTACATATGATATGTTGCAACTCTATGCTAGTGCCGACCTAATGCTTTATCGCAATCAGCTTGATTCGGCGTGGTCTTTGCTCGATGAAATCGCTATACGCAACCTGAGTCATCCGCTTTTTGACGAAGTGCTTATGCAAAAAGCCAAAATACGGATGAAGCAAGCACGCTACGAGGAAGCTGACTCGCTTCTGCAATTCGTCGTCGACCATTATGCCAGTGACATCCTTGCTGACGACGCACTCTTCATGCTTGCCGAACTAAACAGCCTGCAGCTTAATAATAAGGAAAAAACACGTCAGTGCTATGAGCGGTTGGTACTAGACTACCCAGAGAGTCTCTATATTGATCAGGCACGTCGTCGGCTTGCGGCGATGAAACAATAATGTGGCTAAAATAAACAAATGACAATGACTCCTGTAAGAGCAAAAAAACAACTTGGTCAGCATTTCCTTACGGATGAAAGCATAGCTGAACGCATTACCCGTAGCCTTACAGGGCGAAATGCCAATCTGCTTGAGATTGGTCCGGGCATGGGGGTTCTTACCAGATATATGGTAAGTGATAAGGACTTAAATTTCAAAGCAATAGAAATTGACCATGAATCAGTACGCTATCTGCGCGAACGTTTTCAGTCGCTTGACCTGATTGAGGGTGATTTTTTGCACATTGATATGCGTTCCCTGTTCGATGGCCCATTCGCCATCATAGGTAATTTCCCGTATAATATTTCGTCCCAAATACTGTTTCGTGTTTTCGAGAGTCGTGACCTTGTTCCTGAAGTGGTGGGAATGTTCCAAAAAGAGGTGGCTGAACGAGTGGCCGCCAAACCGGGCAGCAAGACGTACGGTATTCTCAGCGTGCTTTTATCGGCATTTTACGACATTGAATATCTCTTCACTGTTCATGAGAATGTATTCAATCCGCCACCTAAGGTGAAAAGTGCTGTCATTAGGTTGACTCGCAACGGAATACATCATCTTGACTGCGATGAATTGTTGTTTGTCCGTGTTGTGAAAACCGGTTTCAATCAGAGACGCAAGACTTTACGTAATGCCATGAAACCGTTGGGACTCAGTCTAGATGCTATACCTGAAACTTTGCTTTCCATGCGTGCTGAGCAGTTATCGGTTGACGATTTCGTAACAATAACATCTACTCTGCAAAAAATGTCCTGTTGATACTTTAACTCATAATATTTTACCGATGTCTATTATAGAATTCATCATACTTGCTATTGCTCTTTCGTTTGAAGCTATGATAGTGATGTACAGTTGTGTGTCCAATACATCTATTCCGCTGAGCAAAGGGCTGGCCGAGTCGTTCATCATCGCAATGCTCAATGCTTTGCTGCTATTGTTCGGTTTATGGGTAGGGAATATATTGCGTTTCACTCCCCAAAGTCTTGGTGATTCAACCACTCGTGACCTTTTGACCGATACTGACAATATGGTCTGTTTGGCATTAATGATTTTTGTGGCCTTGCGTATGGTTTTCAGGCTAGGAAAGAAGAACTATCAGATCCAGCCATACGATATCAGCCGGTACAGTATAACTTTATTGTTAGGTGTTGCTGTAGGAATAAATTCGCTAATAATAGGTTTGGCACTTGGTTTCCGTATTGATGCCAGCGACAATTTCCTGCGTGCATTCTTTCCAATGGTTGTCGTTAATATGTTTATGACATACTTCGGTATCATGCTTGGCCGTCAGCATAAAGAGCTTCGCCGTCGCCGTTATGCTTACATTGCCGCACTGTTGATTCTTGCTTTTGCGCTCAAAGGAGCCTTGTGGAGTTGACAATAAAAAAGCATAATGGATAGATTGCTATCTATTATGCTTTTTAATAATAACCGGATTCCTGTTATTGATTTTTTCTTTGGCAGTTTTTAGGTGTGACGCATGTACCTGAGGCGCGGCAAACGAGGATTTTTTCCTCGAGTACGTCAGCGGCACTGTCGCTAATATCGGGGCGAGTTTTAATAACTTTGTAGGCTTCGAAAGTCATCTTGCGACTGGTGTTGCCAACGTGAGTGATTTCGCCATAAGCCTCAATATAGTCTCCTGCATATACGGGAGCCTTGAATTCAACCATGTCGTAGGCACAGAAAAGGCCTTCGTCTCCATCTTGGATGATAAGTAGTTCTGTGGCGACATCGCCAAAAAGGTGAAGCATGTGTGCGCCGTCGACCAAATTGCCGCCGTAGTGTGCGTCTTTGGCACTCATGCGAACGCGAAGCATTGATTTTACTGACATAACAAGTTATCTTTTAATGATGAAATCTACGAAGATACCGGGGGTTTTGACGTTTTCAGGGGCGATGCTTCCTGTTGGGACGATTTCCTGAGGTTCGACGATCACGACATCGGCTGCGGTTGCCATCATGGGGCTGAAATTCTGAGAAGTACCCTTGTATACCAGGTTGCCGGATTCGTCGGCGATGTTGGCTCCAATGATGGCAACATCGGCGTGGACAGGTTTTTCGAGCAAATATTCTTTGCCGTCTACAGTGATTTTATCTTTACCATTTTCAACGATAGTACCCAATCCGGTCTGAGTGAGTACCCCACCGAGGCCAGCACCAGCAGCACGTATTTGTTCGGCCAGTGTTCCCTGAGGTTGCAGAGTGACATGAAGTTCGCCTGCATTCATCTGGTCTATAGTGTTGTTGTTGGTGCCGATATGTGTGGCAATAAGGTTTTTGACCTGATGGTTTGTTATTAGTTTGCCTACACCTACTTCTGGATAAGCGGTGTCATTGCAGATGATGGTGAGGTCTTTTACGCCTTTTTCCACTAGGGCGTCGATAAGGGCGATAGGGTTGCCCACACCGAGGAAACCGCCCACCATGACGGTCATTCCGTCGTGGATTTTTTCAGCAGCTTGCTGAACAGAAACAAATTTGTTCATAATATTGTGTTTTACTTTAGTTATTCGATACGTGTCGTATATAAACCGCTAATTATTAACTCCTAATAGGTAATAATAAAATTATTGAGTTGATTGCAAATGTACGAAGTTTTTTTGAATGGAGACAATTTTTCTGCTTTGGGCAAAATATTTTTTGCCATATATCGTTTTTTAAGTACTTTTGCAAAGCAAAATTATAGGCATAATATGAAAAAAATTGCTTTTTTTATATGTTTGATGGTATTGTGTTTCAGTGGTATAAAAGCACAAGACTTTATTGTTCCTGAGGAGGTTTGGTATCATACCGAAGTGCTTGGAAGCAACTATCATGGGTATGTTTTCAACAAAGACTGGGATGTTGACATCATGGTAGAAAATCAAGATGGCCGTTTCACACCGGAGGACATTGACATTGCTAAGGCGGAGAAACTTATGCAAAAGAAGATAGCTTATTTGAACCGCAACCATGAAAATCAGGAAGGCATGTGTCCTGTAATAGATGAGCATCTTCGCAAATACACTCGTCAGTATGTAGGATTTACAGATATCAATGGAGCCAAGATAATTTGGATAAATGCTGTATGGGATGAAAAGGTTGAAAAACAACTTTCTCAAGATATAATCCGTACCGCAGGTGGCTGCGGACACTATTGGAGTATAAAGGTCAATCTCGATACTGAAAAGGTATACGGTCTTGATGTGAATGAGACTGGTGATGTTCAATATATTCCGCGCAATAAGAAACCAGGTCCTCGCATTAGCAAACCCAAAAACCAGCACAAGGTGCCTCGTATCCGCAAGACGGGTATAATGCACAATCCCAGCGAAGCGACATTTTGATTTTCCATGCGTTCCCTTTTTGCCATTTCTTCTTTTTTTGAGAAAGCATTCTTGTTGAAATTCCTGAAGTTCTGTGTAGTGGGTTTTTCGGGAACAGCCATTGACTTTGGTCTTACATGGCTTTGCAAGGAGATATTCAAAATTCCTAAGTTTATCGCAAATGCTATAGGTTTTGTAGTTGCAGCCACCAACAACTACATATTAAATAGGATTTGGACATGGGGCAGCACGAACGAGCATGTCGGGATGGAATATACGAAGTTTTTTGTCGTATCGCTCATCGGCTTAGGCCTCAATACATTGATTCTTTATATTTTCAATGAGAAACTAAGAGTCAACTTTTACATTTCTAAAGTTATAGCCACTGGCTTTGTGATGATATGGAACTTTTTGGCCAACAATTATTTCACTTTTGCCGGTGCGTGATTATTTTATTGAAATTCACATGAAAAAGCTAGTTCCCTCTTTACTGTTGTCAGTGTGCTTTTTTTTCTCAAGTAATGCACAGGTGCCTCTTAAGCCACGTCCCGATGCCTATCCTTCTATATGCGAAAGATATGACGGCAAGGCTATCCAGATGGCTTCCTCCATTGACGAGATGGCAGGGTGGGATCGCTACCCGACATACGACACTTATTTGGTGATGATGCAAAGATGGGCGGAGACATTCCCGGAATTGTGTCACATAGACACTATCGGTACTTCGGTGCAGGGACGATTGTTGCTCTGTGCTGTGATCAGAGGAAGCAGTGCTTACCAGAATCTTCACCCTGAGTTTTTCTACACTTCTACCATGCATGGCGACGAGGTAACGGGATTTGTCATGATGTTGCGACTGATAGACACTTTGCTTAACGGATATGGCAACAATCAGCAATACACTGACTTGATAAACCAGGTGGACGTTTATATCAATCCTCTCTCGAATCCGGATGGCACATATCGAAACAATAACAATACTATACAGGGATGTGTGCGTTATAATGCCAACTGGGTTGATTTGAACCGGAATTTTCCTGACCCGTTCGGTACCGACCCGCTCAACATTCAACAGGTCGAGACTACAGCTATGATTGAGTATGCTACCAATCACAGTTTCCGTCTCAGTGCTAATTTGCATGGAGGCAGTGAAGTGATGAACTATCCATGGGATAGTTTTACAAGTTACGAAAACCCCCATCCTGACAGAGATTGGTGGATAGAAGTATGCAAACGTTTTGTCGATACCAGCCGTGTATACTCCAGTAGTCATTTCCGCGATGTTGTCAATCAAGGCTATATAGAAGGAGGAGATTGGTATGTGATTCCCAATGGTCGGCAAGACTACATGAATTATTATCATAATTGTCGTGAGATGACTATGGAACTTTCTTCTGTTAAGACTCTTAGCAGCGACCAACTACCGGAATATTGGCGTTTTTTGCAACACTCGCTAGTCAACTATATATCCGAAATCCACACTATTCCTATGTCAAATAGCATAGTTGACAATCAGCTTGAGGGGAAGGTTCGTGTCTATCCCAACCCTGCCAGGGATATGCTGTTTCTGCAGGATGAGGTAACTACCGGCATATCTGTTTTCAACGTACAAGGGAAAGAGGTTTTGCACTTGCCGGCAGGTTCTCGGATTGTAGATGTCAGTTCTTTGCCTCAAGGAGTCTATTTGCTTCGTGCGGGAACTGGGAATGCCAAGTTCGTAAAACGCTGATGAAATACAAGCATATTTCCGTTGCAATTCCTGTGTTGGCAGAATATGATAATCTGCCGCGATTGGTGGAATCGTTGAGATGTCAGACCCTCAGCGATTTTTCTGTGTATTGTTGTGTCAATAACTGTGAAGGGTGGGCTGATGACTGCGATGAATATCATCATTCCGTGTTCTGTGACAATCAGATGTCATTGAATTTTTTGAGACAGTTTCCGTTCAAGATACTTGATTACAGCAGTGTTGGCAACGGATGGCGAGACAAGCAACAAGGAGTCGGGTGGGCACGCAAAGTGTTGTTTGAGGCGATAGCTGAAGGATGTGACGATAACGAAATCATTGTCAGTCTCGATGCTGACACCGTCTTCAGTGAAACGTATTTAGAGTCAGTAATTGACGTAATGAACGGACATCCTGACAGGAGTGCCATCTGTGTCCCGTACTATCATCCGTTAAGTGGTGACGACAATACCGATCGTTCCATGTTGCGTTACGAGATGTACATGCGTTATTATTTTCTTAGTCTCAAAGAGTCGGGGAATCCATATGCCTTTACAGCTCTTGGCAGTGCGATGGTATTTCCTTTATGGGCTTATCGTCGTGTCGGAGGAATCACTCCTTTACAAGGAGGAGAAGATTTTTACCTTATGCAAAAGTTTGCGAAAACGGGTACTATTATACTCTCGTGTAATGAGGTGGTTAGGCCACAGGGGCGGTCGTCGGTCCGTGTTCCTTTCGGTACTGGTCCCGCAATAGCCAAGGGTATTGATTTTATTGAAGCGGCATATCCGTTCTATCCATTTGAAGGTTTTAGGGCTGTTGATGAAACTTATGCATTATTTCCACGACTTTACAGTGAGGAAATAGAAACACCGATGAGTGACTTTTTGCGACAACAACTCAAGACAGAGAGTTTATGGCAACCACTGCGAAAGAATTTCAAGAATAAGGAGCTTTTTGTTCATGCTTGTCAGGAACGTGTCGATGGTCTACGTATATTACAGTATTTAAAAACCTTTCCTCTTCGTGCATCAGAGGATGAACTGCAAGAGTTTTGCTGCAGATATAGGATAGACATTTCATCGGATTTCAGTTTCCGTACGTCTCCGGTTAGGGAAATCAATACAATCCGTGATGCTCTGTTTGCAATAGAACAGAGAGAAAGGCGATAGTGATTAGAGACGAAAACAACATACTTATACAATAAATAAAACAATATTGCGTTCCATTCATATAAAGAAATCCCAAAATCATAATTCTATGGCACAATACATGTTAGATCCAGTTACTATCGAAAATGTAAAAACATGGCTCGAAGGAGCATACGATGAGGAGACGAAAGCGGCTATACGCAAGATGCAGGTCGACAATCCCGAAGAACTGAATGAGAGTTTTTATCGCAGTCTTGAATTCGGCACTGGTGGATTACGCGGCATAATGGGCGTTGGTACTAACCGCATGAATCGCTACACTGTCGGTATGGCTACTCAGGGGCTTGCCAACTATGTGAAAAAATGTTTCTCTGGCGAAGAATTAAAAGCTGCCATCTCGCATGACAGCCGCAATCATAGCCGTGAATTTGCTGAAATAACAGCAAATGTTCTGGCTGCTAATGGATTTACTGTGTATCTTTTTGACGATATGCGTCCTACACCGGAACTCAGTTATGCTGTCCGTTATTTTCGCTGTCAGACAGGTGTAATGCTCACGGCTTCTCATAATCCCAAAGAATACAACGGCTACAAGGCCTATTGGAATGATGGATGCCAATTGGTACCGCCACACGACACTAGTGTCATCGACGAGGTGGAGAAAATCAAGCAGTTGAGTGATGTGAAGTGGAATGGCGGAGAAAGCCGTATTGTCACTATTGGTGCCGAAGTGGATGAGGCTTTCATGAAAGAGATTGAGAAGAATGTACTTCATCCGGAATGTATCAAACAAAACCACGATTTGAAAATTGTGTACACTCCTTTGCATGGTACAGGCATCAAGCTGATTCCCACAATGCTGGAACGCCTTGGTTTTACTAATGTCAATATAGTCAAATCTCAGGCTGTGCCTGACGGTAATTTCCCGACCACGCCATCGCCCAATCCAGAAGAGCGCGCGGCCATGAAAATGGCTGTCGATTTAGCCAAAGAGATTGATGCGGACATAGTTTTTGCCAGCGACCCTGATGCCGACCGTGTAGGTGTCGCTGTCAAAAAGCCTGATGGTGAATGGATGTTACTCAACGGCAATCAGACTATGAGTGTTCTGATATATTATCTGCTGAAAGAGTGGAAAGAGAAAGGTAAGTTGACTGGGAACGAATATATAGTCAAAACCATTGTTACCAGCGAATTGCCGGCTGATATTGCCAAAAGACAAGGTGTGAAAGTTTATGATGTTCTCACGGGCTTCAAATGGATAGGTTCCAAGATATTGGAAAAGGAAGGCAAGGAAACATTCATTGGTGGTGGAGAGGAGAGTTACGGATATATGATTGGTGATTTTGTGCGCGATAAGGATGCGGTGGGTGCATGTTCCATGATTGCTGAAATTGCTGCTTGGGCCAAATCGCAAGGAAAGTCGTTTTTTGATGTGCTAATCGACTTGTATAGTGAGTATGGATTCTATAAGGAGGGACTTCACAACGTCGTCCGCAAGGGTAAAAGCGGTGCAGAAGAGATACAGCAGATGATGAAGGACTATCGTTCCAACCCGCCGAAAGAGATTGATGGAAGTAAGGTGATATGCGTGCGCGATATCAAAACTTTAGAAGAGAAAAACATGAACACTGGCGAGGTGACTAAGATAGATCTTCCATCCAGCAATGTTCTACAATTCTTTACGGCTGATGGCAACAAGGTGACTGTACGGCCCAGTGGCACTGAACCCAAAATCAAATTCTATTTTGGGGTGAAGGATGTACTGAGCAGTAAGAGTTGTTTTGATAGTATCAATAATGCTCTAGACGCTAAAATAGAGTCTATTAAGAAGTCGATGGGGTTGGTAGAATAATTGTTTTTCCGAGATTATATAATCACCGAACTTGCGATACCTATTATGTTGATGGGATATCGGTATAGCAGTACTATGATATGATGTTATATATCAGTGGTCTGTTTTAGGTTTGGAATTATTGGCTAGTTCAAATAGAGCAATAGGGAGGTGGCAATAACCGGAGGGGTTCTTGTCAAGGTAATCTTGATGGAACTCATCTGCCCGAAAGAAATTTTGCAGAGGCATAACTTCAACCTGTAGAGGCAGACCATGTTTTTCTGCCTCCTTGGAAACGACAAGGTCTATTATATTACGGTCGGCAGGGTCGGTGTAATAGATTCCTGTACGGTAGCGAGTGCCTTCATCTTCGCCTTGTTTATTGAGGCTTGTCGGGTCGATAGCTTTGAAATACATTTCAAGCAGGAAACGAAGTCCAACGATTGTCGAATTATATCGCAGATGTACTGTTTCGGCAAATCCAGTCTGGTCAGTGTATACCTCTTCATAAGTAGGATTGTCGATATTGCCGTTTGCAAAACCGACTTCGGAAAAAGTAACACCTTTAATCAGTTTCAGAAATTTTTCAGCACCCCAGAAACATCCTGCTGCGAGGTATATCTCTTTTTCATGTGTAGTTGTATGAAAATCTGTTTTTGCTACAAGTGTATTAATCCTTTCAAGCCATAAGGCATCGATTGAGTCGAAGGTGTTCAAATCGCAGCTGTCGATATCTAATACGGCAACAATTATGTTGTTCTGGAAAACAGGGACTACTATCTCGCTTCTGCTTTGACTGCTACAAGCTATATGTCCGGGGAATTGCTCAACATCGGGTACTACGATTGTGTGTGCTTCTTTCCATGCTGTACCGCATACACCTTTCCCGTAAGGGATGTGCATACAGGCAACAGGACCTTGAAAAGGTCCTAACAAGAGTTCTGCATTTGCCACTCGATAGAATCCTGTCCACCAAAAATGGAAGGTTTCATGTATGATGGATGCGACATTAGCCATAACAGCAATAGCATCGGTCTCTCCATTGAGTAGACTTTCTATTTGCTTATACAGAAGTTGGTATTTAGTTTCTTTGTCTTTCATATCTGGATTATTGGATGTCCGGAATCTATCTCATTATTACTAGAACGCCTCTACGTGAGTAGTTGATTTCGGGTATCAAAAGCAAGTAGAAATAGTTGCCGTCAGGCAGGTTGTCACCGCAGAAGTCGTTTTGGTAGTTGTTACTGCTGTAAACTTTGTTTCCCTGGGCAGTGTATAGTTGAATGGCGGTTCGTTTGTATTTAGCGATATCTTTGATTACCCAACAGTCATTATAGCCGTCGCCATTAGGGGAGAGGAGATTGGGTATGCTGATATTTGGTTTTTCGGATGTTTGGTTGTTTGGTTGTTGGATGTCTAATGTTTGTGTATCTGGGTTTTCTGTTTTTGTGTTTTTATGATTTTCTGATATTTGCTTGAGGAATTCTTCTTCCAGTGCATCCAAGTCGATTTCGTTTATCTCTTCTGATACTTGGATGTTGGTTGTTTGGATATCAGGATTTTCTGATGATTGATGTTCGGGCGTTGGAGCGTTTGAGGTGTGAGATGTGATACTTGGATGTTCGGATGTTTTGATGTTGGATGCTTGATGTATTGGGCGTAACTTGTTACTTGTTGCTTTTGCGGATTTTGCGGGCATAGGAATGCTATCCGTTGAGACTAAGGTTTTTTCCGAACTTATCGTGTCGTTTGATGCTGTACCGTTCAATGTCAGAACAATGGCAACGGCAATACAGGCAGCAGACAAAAGTGCGGTTGTAACGACAGCCCATTTGTGTACGATATTTCTGTGCTTTATGCGACGCTCCAATTCACCCCATATTTTTTCGGGAGGTGTTGTCTCTGCGTCTTTCAATCGTTTGCGTACAAATTCTTCGATATTCATAAGTGATAATATATTTGTAACCTGTGATTCAGGTTTATTAGAGGATACTCTTTATATATTTTTTCCCAAGTTTTTCTATCATCATGCTTTTAACTATGTCGCAGGCATTATAGTAGTGGTATTTTATGGTTGATTCTTTTTTATTTAAAATGTCGGCAACATTTTTGAATGTATATCCGTCTACAGCTATCATATTGAATATTGTTTGTTGTATAGCCGACAGTGTGCGTAGACTTTCAATCAATGCGTCGTTGACATCAAGGCGTTGATCAAGATCTACAACTTCGTAGAAATGGTGCTCTTCTAATGTATTAGCTGTCGATATGGTTTCAAAAGTAGTTTTGTACTTGTTTTGTTTACGATAGGAGTGTATAATCTTTCGCAAAAAAATTTTTTGCATCCATCCTTCAAAAGAGCCGTCTCCGCGATATTTGTCAATATTTTTAAAAATAGTCAGGAAGCCGTCCAATAATGCATAATCGGCCATCTCGTCGTCTTTGGCGTAACGTCTGCATAAAGAATAGAAGCGTGGACTGTACCGGTTATACAATTCACGCTGCATTGGAGCATCTCCTTCCTTACAACCATTTATAATCTCTTCAAGATTATGCATTTGTGTTTAGCCGTAACAATGGGGAAGTGGCTTATTGGAAATGAAAAAGACAGGATTGTAAAGTTAAAAACTGTTAATAATAACTTTCTTACTGTATTTCTTATTGTTTTTCAGACTTGTGACGTTAAAGATGAATGCTCCTTGAGGTAAGTTACAGTTAATGCTTTCACCGCTTTTAAGGTGAATGTTGTTTTTCACAATAAGTCCTGTCGGACTGGTAATATCCAAAAGAAGATGTTCACCAAGTTCGGATGTCTCGATGGTTAGTGTGCCATTTGAGGGATTAGGGAAGATTTTCAGTTGAGAATTTGGTGAGTCTGGTTGGTCAATAGCTACGAAATTGGTGTCGATAACGGCGAGGGTGTATTGTCCAAGTTTAAGGTTATTGATAACCCTATAGCCTTGTGACGAGCCGCCAGAGACCATAGAGGAAACGACTTTCCAGTCAGATGAAGTGTTTTCTCTGTACAGCAAGCGGACTTGTTCAAATTCTTCGCTTCCCGAATAGAGATTGTCGTCGAGAGTACGTTCTGTGCCGCTGCGACAGTAATGGAAATGTCCTGATAGTTTAACCGAGGAGGGCAGTATTCCTGTTACGTCCCAGTATCGGTCAGCCATACGCAAGAACTGCGGACAGAGAGATGTGTCGGGAGCACACCAGTGATGGTTGATGTAAAGAAAGGCAGTGTTGGAGTCGGAAGCGACACGGACACCTGTCTTGAAGTGAGAGACGTCCATATTATATTCGCCTTTAGCGTTGATGTTAATTGCGGAGCCTATAGATGCTTTGGATAATGCCTTGTCGTAGTCGACTACCGTGAAAGCAGGGGTAAAGGGAAGGGTAAAAGTGGCTGATGTTGATGCTCCGTCAAAAGAGATAAGGCGGCTTTCAGTCTCGAGTTGAGAAGAGAAGAAGGTAATCCAAACGCGATTGCTGTTCATCAGTGATGAGGTTCCATAGTTTTTCTGCTTCAAGTATACAGTGGCAGAATCCCCGTTTGAGGTTAGCGAGTCAATTACATAGTCGTTGAATCCGGGACCAAATACATGGAAGTCGAAGAAGTCGGTAAGGTCAATACCACTGTATAGTGATAGGCTGTCACGCAGTTGGTAGCTGTCGATGTTGTCGAAGGCGCAGCGGTTGAAGAGAGTGCGTAGAGAATAATAGAATAGGGAGTCTCCCAGATAGCCTCGTAGCGAATGCCATACGGTGGCTCCTTTGCTATATACGGTAGATCCGTAAGTGTATTCATGGCTTACACCATGTACAGCCCGGAAGCCGTCGTCGGTGATATGTGTGGTAAGCAAAACGGTGTTAAGGTTTTCGTCGGCATAGCTTTTGTAGCGTAGGCTGTCGTCTCCGGGGCAAATGGCTTGAATGGCAACTTCTTCAGCGAACGAGGCGCCGCCTTCGTTGATCCACATGTTTTCACTGTTTGTGCAGGTTATTAAATTGCCAAACCACGAATGGGCGAACTCGTGGCTCATAGTGGCGAGGCATGCTTCTTGTGATGATGCCATGCAGTTTGTAGTAAAGGCAATATTACCGACATGTTCCATAGACCCTTTTGGTGTTGAGACATAACCCACCCTATCCCATTGGTAGGGACCGAAACACTGTTCGTAGAATGGTATGACGCGACTCATATAGTCGAAGGCTTTCCAGACTTTTATACTGTCGTGGCTTAGGAAACCCAGCAAAGCGGGGTAGGAGATGGTCGCACCGTCGAAAGAGCGTTCAATCAGATGAAACGGTGCTACAGCCACGCCTACTAGGTAGGTGGGAGTTGGCCTGTTCAATGTCCAATACCATGTGCTGCTGCCATCACTATGAGTGATTATACTATCTTTTAGGCCTGTGCAGATTGCTTTCCATTGAGGTTTGGCGGTTATGGCAAAATGATAAGTTGCTTTGTCGTAAAAATTGTCGCGGCAAGGGAACCAGGTTTTCCCCATGTTGTGTGGATATTCATAGATAGCTATACCTAGGTTGTAGTATATATTATTGTCGAAATAGAATCCTCCCCATCCTCCGCTAGCGATATACTGTCCTTTTCGATAGAACACGGTGACGGTTATTGTGTCGCCAACATTTGAGCTGACAGGCACTTTGAGGTTTGGCACTGCATAGGAATAGCCTGTAGCTGTGCCGTTGACTAAGACAGAGTCGATATCAGATACGGACAATTCCAAATCGACGCTGTCGCAGACTTGCAATAACCGTAAAGTTACAGTAGTATAACCTTTAATGCGGTTTGCCTCGTTATTTCCGATATCAAGGTATAGATTATAGTGCAAAGCATCCACTGAATCAGATACTTGTGTTTGGGCTGAAACAGGATATAATGAGGTTACAAGGGCTATTACTAGGAGGATTTTAGAGAGGTGTTTCATTTTTTTTGGTTATGCTTCGTCGAATTTTACGATGTCAATCAGGCGCACTCCATCCAGCCAGACAGCTATGCAGCCGACGGAGCCGTTTTTAGCAGATGTTTTCCATTTGTCGATAGGTTGAAGGGTGACGGCATCGACTATTTCGAAATATTCAGGCTCGAATTTCAGTCCATTGGGACATTGATCTGCGTTGACTTCGTGAAAGCTGGATAAGGTGTCAAGAACCCATTGTTTCAGGTCTTCCACTTCTTCGTACTCCGACATTTCAGCTGCCTGTTGCAGGGTGGCATGGATGTTTGGTGCTATAGCTCGTGCTTGTGGCGAGAGACGCATGTTGCGGCTGCTGAGAGCCAGTCCGTCATCGGCACGCACTATGGGACAAGGCACGATTTCAATATTGTAATGGATTTGTTCTATAAGGTTACGAATGATGGCAAGTTGTTGATAATCTTTCTCACCGAAATAGGCACGGTCGGGTGTGGCTATGTCGAAGAGTCGTCGCACGACGACGGCAACACCTGAGAAATGTCCGGGACGTTGAGGTCCTTCCATTACCTCTTCAAGTTGGCCGAAGTGATAGGTTTCGGTAATCGGTTCCGGATACATTTCTTCGACAGTAGGGGTGAATACGAATAGGTTATTTGATGTCTGAGACTGATGATTATTGATTAGAGACTGAATCAGATTGATGTCAGCTTCGACGGTGCGTGGATACTTGACGAGATCTTCCTCGTTGTTGAACTGTATAGGATTGACAAAGATGCTGACAACTACAGTATTGTTTTGTTGCAAAGCTTTGCGAATCAACGAAAGGTGTCCTTCGTGAAGGGCTCCCATTGTGGGTACCAAGCCGATGGTTTTTCCTTCTTTTTTTTCATTCTGAATGGCTTCTTTCAATGATGCCACTTGGGTAAAAATATTCATTGTTTTTCTTTTTTGGGACTTGTGAATTATTCTATTTCTTCATAGTCGGTGAACTCATCGTTCACCGTGTCATGGTTTTCGTTGTTCTCGGAGCGAGGAGTATAGGTGGGGCGTGAGAGCCATTTGCGTGGAAGTTCTAGCAGATAGTTAAGGATTGTTATTACTAAACTGAAGAGAAGAGCGTAGGCGAAATTATCGACTTCAAAAGGTCCGACTATTGCGGCTGTAATTTCAATAATGATAGCGTTGATGATGAAAATAAACAGTCCAAATGAGAGCACTGTGAATGGGAGTGTTATGAAAATAAGAATGGGTCGGATAAAATTATCGAGCAAAGCGATTACAAGTGCAGTCAGGAATGCGGCCCAGACGTTGGCGTCAATGATTCGTACGCCTGGAATCAGACGGATGGCCAGAATTGTGGCAAGAGTCAGTATTATAGTGCGAGCCACAAACCCCCATATTCCATTTGATTGTTGCATAGGGTTTATGGAAATTTTTATCTTCATAGTTCGATTTCTCCTTTTCCTTGACGTATCAGTAAAGTTTCTCCACCGCTGCAGTCGACGACTGTAGATGGCGAGTCTTCGCCAATGCCACCGTCAACAACGAGGTCTACTTGAGATGAAAATAGATCGTGAATCAACTCAGGGTCGGTAAGATATTCGCTTTCGCGATTGATATCCAAAGTCCGCACGGATGTTGCTATGAGCGGACATCCCAGAGTCTCGATAATGGTATTGCATATCGGGTTGGAGGGTACTCGGACACCGATTGTCTTGTTTGGGTTAAGGTAATTGCGAGGAACATTGCCGGAGGCATCCATCACAAAGGTGAAAGGTCCTGGGAGACATCTGCGAAGCAATGCGAAGGTATCCTTGTCCATTGGTCTCACGTATTCTGACACTTGACTAAGGCTATGACAGAGCATGGAATATTTGGCCTTTTTCAATGAAAACCCTTTCAGGCGAGCTATAATTTCTACCGATTTCTTGAATTCCATACTACATGCGAAAGCGTAAAGAGTGTCGGTAGGGACAATGATGATTCCTCCACTGCCTAACAAGTCTACAACTTTCCGCACGTCGTGCTTATTGGGATTGTTCGGGTATAACTTTATAATCATTTACGATTAGTGATTAGTGACCAGTGATTAAGGGATAAGTAGTTAGAGACCAGTGATTAGTGAGTGGTGATTGGGGGTTAGTATTGTAAAATTGAACTTGCAAAGTTACAAAGAAAATTTAAAAATGGACTGTGAAAATAATAATTATAGGTTTTTCGCGTTATCTGATAACTTTATGTAAAAAAACGATTCTTCATGAAGAAATTCCTGATTTTTCTATATGCTATCTTCGTCGTATTCGGTTTGAATGCCCAAAAGGAAGATTTGTCATTTGACCGTTGGTTTGATGATGCCACATTGAGGGTTGACTATATTCGCACGGGGTGTTTGAAGCATGACACATGTATATTGCATCGTTTCGTGCGTCAAAACAGTCATTGGCCCGGGTCACTTACTCAGCTACTCGACCCTATAGACAATGGTGAGTACCGCATTATGGTGAAGGATGCAAAAAGCGGTCGAGAACTTTATTCTCGTTGCTACAATACGTTATTCGAGGAGTACCGCTATACTACTGCCAGTCTTGAGCGTGACAGTGTAGCCACATTTGAAGAGGTTATGCTGATCCCATTCCCGAAGGCAACTGTAGATATTTGTCTGCAAAAACGCGATGCCGACAATAAATTCTTTACAGCTGCTACATTCCAATATAATCCCCTAGAGACACCCACAGTTATGGTGGAGCCTTCAAATGAAATCATTACGCTCGTCGAAAACGGTGATGTCCACACGAAAATAGATGTAGTCATTGTGGCTGAAGGCTACGGCAAGAAGGATCGTCGTAAAATGCGAGAGGACTTCGACAAATTCACATCTTATCTCTTAGGACAGGAACCCTTTAAAGGAAGAGCAAATGATTTCAATGTGTGGGGGGTTGGTAAACTGATGATACAGAGTGGAGTTAGCGATCCAGGCAAGGGTCGCTATATTGAAAGTGCTGTAGGTTCATCGTACAACACTTTCAATATGGATCGTTATCTTATGACAACGCAGCTATTCAAGTTGCACGATCTGTTAGCCGGTGTTTCATACGATCATATTATCATCATGGCCAACTGCGACACATACGGTGGTGGAGCAATATACAATTACTATGCCTTTAGTGCAGTGCAACAGATGTCGATGTGGATTCTGCCACATGAACTGGGTCACAGTATCGGAGGGTTAGCTGACGAGTACGTTGAAGACGATACCAATTATAACCGTCGATATGTTAATCGTGAGCCGGTAGAGCCAAATATTACATCGCTTGTAGACTTTGATAAGAAGTGGGCATCTCTCGTTACTCCGGGTATTCCGATACCTACACCGCCTATAGAAGGGCTTGGAAAACAGGATAATGGCCCTGTGGGTGTATTTGAAGGCGCCGGATACCTTGCCAAAGGTTGTTTCAGACCGTGTACTAAATGCATGATGCGTGATTATGCAGATTTTTGCCCTGTATGCATGAAACGAATGAATGAGGTTTTCGATTTGTATGTGAGATAAGTGGTTGGTGATTAGATGATAGAGATTATGTTTAAAGGGAGATATACGGTTTTTCTATTTATAATAGTATGTTTGTTGTCATCCTGCGTCAAAGAAGAACAGTTCCTTGCTGATTCCGCGGCAAGACTCTTATTTTCAGATGATACTATCATGTTTGACACAGTATTCACTACTATGGGAACGACAACCCATCAGGTGAGAGTTTATAATAATTATGATGAACCATTGCTAATCAGTTCTGTCACCTTACGTGGTGGCACCTTGTCGCGTTTCCGTATCAATGTAGATGGAGACACTTCGATTGTGGCACACGATATTGAAATTGCTGCACACGACAGTATCTTTATTTTTGTGCAGGCTAATATCAATCCTAACGACCAGCTATCGCCTTTCCTAGTTGAGGATTGCATAGTATTTTCTTTCAATAATCATCAGCAAGAACTCCCTCTTATAGCATACGGTCGAAATGCAGTCTATCATTTGCCCGACAGGAGAGTTTACAGTACATATATCAACCAGCAAGGTAATGTTGATACAATATGGTATCCCTATTCCATTGTAGAGTGCGACAATTGGGACCATACTCGTCCGCATGTCATTTTCGGATATGCTGTTGTCAATAGTAATAAAACCTTGCATCTTGTTGCCGGCGATGAGTTGTATTTCGGGACTGACAGTTATCTTTGGATATATGACAGTGCCACGCTTGATGTAAGAGGGAATCGAGATAATCCGGTACTTTTCACGTCATTACGGCATGACGGATGGTACGATACATTGCCGGGGCAGTGGGGCTACCTTTGGTTTTCAGCGGGAAGCAAAGACAGCTATATGGAACATGCCATAGTGGAAAATAGTATATACGGAATACGAGTGGATACCAATGTGAATGCAAATCCTACTTTAGAGCTGCATGATTGCATTATAAAGAATCATTCTTGCACTGGGATTATAGGTCAGGGGGCATACATAACAGGAGATAACCTATTGGTGGTGTGTTGCGGACAAAATCTACTTTGTCTCCAATACGGTGGTCGTTATCGTTTTTCGAACTCCACGTTCGCCAACTATTGGCGTTACGACAGTCGTAAATATCCATCACTTGTATTAAACAATTATTATACTTACTACAATACTGTATACCCGCGCGACTTAGAGGAGGCTTCATTCACGAACTGTATTATATACGGAAATTATAACGGGCGTGACAATACGGGTGAAATGGCATTTGATTCATTCGACGGTGCCGCATTCAACTATAACTTCGACCACTGCCTGCTTAAAACCTCACTGATAGACAGTGCAGACCATCCTTCAGCATGTATCATAGTAGGACGCGATCCCCTGTTTGTGCAACCGCGAGGGAATAATTATCATTTGCAAGCAGATTCTCCGGCTCGTGGTGCCGGCAATGCAGCGGCGGTTACCAACCCTTTAGACATTGAAGGCACCACACGTGCAAATCCTCCATCTATCGGAGCGTATGAATTCAGCGATATGTGATTGGATAAATGATAACGAAAACAAAAAAACAATGTACAACTACATAAAAGGCAAATTAGACGAGGTCAATCCCGCATACGCTATCATTGACTGCGGGGGTGTTGGATATCTGCTTGAAATAACTCTCAATACATATGCAGAAATAAAAGATATGCCAGATGTGAAGCTGCTGACGCATGAGGTGGTTCGTGAAGATGCTCATTTGCTTTTTGGATTCTATACCTCTGCCGAGCGCGACATGTTCCGTTTGTTACTAGGTGTGAATGGAGTGGGAGCGGCTACGGCACGCATGATGCTGTCGTCTCTAACTGTTGACGAGTTGTCAAAAGCCATTCTAGATCAGGATGTCAGACGGGTGCAGAAGGTGAAAGGGATAGGAGCTAAAACAGCTCAGCGTATTCTGCTTGAATTGCGAGACAAGGTGTCAAATATGGAATTCCAAAGTTCGATTTCGGGAAGTACAGTTCCATCATCTGCCAATGCAACGGAGGCATTGTCGGCACTTGTAATGCTGGGATTTCCACGAGTGGCATCGGAAAAAGTGGTGTCGAAGGTTGTCGATACAAATCCTTCCGCGTCAGTCGAAGAGATTATCAAATTGGCATTAGCTCAAGGAATATAATGATTGGTGAATAGTGAATATGTCAGTGAAAAAGGTACTATTGATTGTTATGCTGATTGTAGGGGGCATGAGTTATTCATACGCTCAGGACGACAGTACCTCATTGCATTTTCCGTTGCCACAAGACAATGATTCTCCTCATAGCCCCTTATACCTCAACAATCCATCAAATCAGACTACAACCGTTGAGTACGATCCAGAGACTCATGGATATGTCCGTGTCACCAGAATTGGGTCGCTGATTATAAGTCGTGAATATATGACTTTTGCCGAGTATCAAGACTGGCAAATGCAGCAGTTGATGAATAACTACTGGGGTGAAAAACAGCGAGAAAATTCCAATACTGGAGATGAAAACGGATTGCTCAGCAAGATACCAGGATTCAATGAAATATCCCGTAAGTTGGAAAGTCTTATGGACAAGCCCGAGATTAGTATTACGCCGTCGGGTAGTGTGGATCTGACTCTACAGGTAATAAACAACTATACCAAGAATCTCTCTATAGACGAAACTCGCCGTAGTGTCACAAATTTCGATTTTGACGAGAATATTCAGCTCACTCTAAATGCAAAAATAGGTGACCTTATCAATACTGACATAAATTGGAACACCCAAGCCACATTTGATTTTGAAAATCAAATAAAGCTGAAATATGAAGGTAAAGAGGATGACATCTTGCAGTTGCTTGAAGCTGCAGATATCTCCTTCCCGTTGAATACTACTCTTATCAAGGGAAGCCAGCGACTTTTCGGTGTTCATACTAAACTGAAATTCGGTAATCTAACCATAGACGCTGTTGCATCACATAAGGAGACAAGTACGGAGAATATGCAGGTTCAAGGTGGTGCATCATCACAAGAATACGAAATTCGAGCCGATGAATACGAAGAAAATCGCCATTACTTTATATCCCAGTATTTTTATGATAACTACAATAAAGCTATGTCCACATTGCCTGTGGTCAACAGTAATATTAAAATTATCCGTCTTGAAGTATGGCGAACCAACATAGGTGCTGCCGTTACCAATAACCGTGACATATTGGCTCTCACAGATTTGGGTGAATACAATACATCCAGTCCCGGTGTCTATTCCGGCACATCGGTCAAACCGGACAATTATTCAAGCAATAATCTGCTTCAGCTAATCAATACAAGTGCAGTACGCAGCATCAATAATGTATCTTCTTACATGGAAGGCCTCGGGTTCAGTGGTGGCACAGACTACGAAAAACTGCAGAGTGCCAGACTGCTCAACAGCAATGAATACACGTTCAACTCCCAGTTAGGCTTTATCACCCTTAGCCAGCCTTTGGCCAATGATCAGATTCTGGCTGTCGCATTCCAATATCAGGTTATCGGTGACACTACTGTTTATCAAGTAGGAGAGTTGACTACAGACGGAGTGAACGATCCCAATACGCTTATCGTAAAGTTAATCAAAGGAACCTCTGTCAACAGTCGAAGTCCCTTGTGGAAACTGATGATGAAGAATGTCTATTTTCTCAAAAGTACTCAGATAAGCCGTGAAAACTTTAGGCTTAATATTCTTTACGAGAATCCCGAGGGCGGTGTTGGAATAGGTTATTTCACTGAAGGTCCGATGGAGGGCACCCCTCTTGTCGAAGTGTTTGGCTTAGACCGGATGGATGCTTCACAAAGTTACTACTATCCCGACGGAGTATTCGACTGGATGGACAGTGCAGCGTTCAAGGGCGGTACCATTCAGGCTTCATCGGGTAGAATATTCTTTCCATACGTAGAGCCATTCGGTAAAGACCTGCGCGAAATGCTTGGAGACAATACTCTTGCCAACCGTTATTGTTTTGATTCACTTTACACAATGACACAGGCACTTGCACAACAATATGCGGATAAAAACAAATTCTATCTTGAAGGCTACTATACTTCGTCGGTTAGTGGCGAAATACAATTAGGATACAGTGTCACTCAAGGTTCAGTCTCGGTTACGGCTGGCGGAATGCCGTTGATTGAGAATGTCGATTATACGGTTGACTATACCATGGGTACTGTGCGAATCATCAACGAAAGCCTGCTTGCATCAGGAACCCCTATTAGTGTTAGCAGCGAAAACAGCTCTTTCAGCATGATGACAAAGACAATGTTGGGTATGCATCTCAACTATGAGTTCGATCCTGATTTCAATCTTGGTGCCACTTTCATGAACTTGCGTGAAAAACCCATGACACAAAAAAACAATTTCGGTGACGAACCTACAAGCAACAGTATTTGGGGACTAGATCTTAATTATAGACATGATGTACCTTGGATAACAAAATTTATCGACAAATTGCCCGGAATTCAGACAAAGTCTCCGTCCACCCTCACCCTTCAAGCCGAATTTGCTCATTTTATACCAGGTATGGCCAATACTGGAAGCGATGACGGGAAGGTTACATATATAGATGATTTTGAGGGAGCTGAAAGTAATATAGACCTAAAAGGCTATACATATTGGCACCTTGCCAGTACACCGCAGGACTACCGTAATACGTTGTCGTTATTTCCGGAGACCTCAATCGGAACAGGTCGTGCATACGGTTTCAACCGTGCAAAGCTAGCATGGTACACAGTAGGTAATATATTTTTCGAGTCGAACTGTCCTGATAATATTGACGAAAACGACCGCTCGCATCCTTACGCACGACAGATAGGGCAAAAGGAGGTGTTCCCGAATAAAAGCCTTGCTGCTAATGATATCAGCCGCATCTATGAACTTAATCTTGCCTTCTATCCATCGGAAAAGGGACCTTACAATTTCGATGTGGCACCTACGGCTTACAGCGCAGGTATAGACCAAAATGGGTTGCTGCTTAATCCACAGAGTCGTTGGGGTGGTATTATGCGTGAGCTTACGTATACAGATTTTGAAAGCCAAAATATAGAAACGATAGAATTTTGGCTTATGGATCCCTTCATTGATCCAGCTACCGGTAACCACGATGACACCAAAACCGGTGGACGTCTGTATATCAACCTTGGCGATATCAGCGAGGACATCCTACGAGACGGACGAAAGAGTTTTGAAAACGGTCTTCCCACAGGAAATACAGTTGCTGATTTCAATGCCAATCCCGTCGATACTACAATATGGGGACGTGTGCCTGTAATGCAATCAGTTGTTAATGCATTCGATAACGACGAAACCTCGCGGCACTATCAGGATGTTGGACTCGACGGGCTTTCGTCAGGTGATGACCTTCAGGACGAGCAGTCGTTCTATGCCGACTATCTTACCGCTATAGCCAACCTGTATGGTACCGGCTCACAAGCCTATATCCAAGCTGTCAATGACCCGTCAAGCGACGACTTCCGCTATTATCGAAGTAGCTATTATGACCAGAACGATACAAAAATCAATGACCGATACAAACTATTTAATAACCCTGAAGGCAATTCGGCAGCCGACAATGACAATCCAGAGAGCTACACTACGCAAGGAACCGCATACCCTGACATAGAGGATATCAATAAAGACAATACTCTCAGCGAAAGTGAGAACTATTACCAATACGTCATCGATTTGAGTCCCGATCAGATGGTGATTGGGCAAAACCATATTGTTGACATCCACGAGGCTCAGAATGTACAGCTGGCTAACGGTGCTACGACATCTTGTCGTTGGTATCAATTCCGCATCCCCATACGAGAACCAGACCAAATCATCGGCAATATAAACGGATATCAGTCAATACGCTTTATGCGTATGTTTCTTAATGGTTTCGAAGAACCAGTTATTCTTCGTTTTGCCACTTTGGAATTGGTTTATGGCACGTGGCGCAAATATAGTGAAGACCTTCTGCAACCTGGTGATTATCCGACAGGTAACAACGAGAATACGACATTCACACTCTCAACGGTCAATATTGAGGAAAACGGGACACGTGAACCGATTCCTTACAATCTGCCGCCCAACATAGAACGCGAATCATGGTACTCTACATCATCATCTTATACCGAACTTAATGAACAATCGCTCTCACTCGAAATTCAGAATTTGGCAGCAGGTGATGCTAGAGCCATATACCGCAATTCCCAGTACGACTTACGTTATTATGGAAAACTGAAAATGTTTGTCCATGCTGAGAAACGCTATGAAACCGATAATCTGTACGATGGAGACCTTACACTATTTGTGCGATTGGGCAGCGACTACACCAACAATTACTATGAATACGAGGTTCCCCTTCAATTCACGCCATGGGGCACACCGGCTGCAAGCAAGGAACTCATATGGCCAGAAGCCAATAATGTCGAGATAGACCTTCAGAAGCTGGTTGAAATCAAGACCAACCGTAATAGAGCCATTCGTTCACATACAGCTGATTACAATTCCACTAATGTATATACGGAAATTGTTGACGGTCATCGCTATTCGGTACTTGGAACGCCTAATCTCGGTAAGGTCAAGGTTATTATGGTAGGCATTCGAAATCCACGCAAACAGACCATCGATGATGGTAATGACATGATGCCCAAGAGTGCCATAGTATGGATTAATGAGCTACGATTGGCCGATTATATCAACAATGGAGGAATTGCAGCGATGGCGTTGGCACGAACCAATTTGGCCGATGTGGGCAATCTCTCCCTCTATTCATCATACACAACTTCAGGATTCGGTAACCTTGAGGACAAACTCAACAAGCTGGAACTTGTCAATACATTCACATTCCAGTCGACACTCAACATGGAACTTGGCAAATTTCTGCCAGACACTTGGGGGATGCACATACCTCTATATGTTGACTATAATACCCAGATAGGTAGTCCCGAATATAATCCACTTGACCCAGATGTGAAGCTTCGCGACGACATACAGACTTATCAGACACAGGCAGAGCGCGACTCTATTCGTGAGATGACCCAGCAACGGAAGACCACCACGAATATCACTCTTACCAATGTCAAGAAAGAGCGTACTGGCAAATCGGCATTAAAACCGCATTTCTACGACATTGAAAACTTCTCATTCTCGTATGCATACAGTGGTGAACGTTCAAGCGACGACGACTTGGAATATTACAATAAAGACCAGCATCGAGGAGGCTTCAGTTATAACTTCTCCATAATGCAACCGAAGCAGTTCAAACCTTTCGAAAAATCTAAGCCATTCCAAAAAAAGAATCTTAAATTCATTCGGGACTTCAATCTGTATTACCAACCCAAAAGCATGAGTTTCACTACAGAAATATATCGTGATATTGAGGCTACCCTGCTACGCAACAAGTCGGCAGCTCTTGTCATTATGAATCCATCATATTTCAAACAATTCACATGGCGTCGCGATTATAATCTGCAATATGACCTTGCTCGCAGCTTTCATATCCAGTACAGTGCTATTGCCAATGCGCGTATAGATGAACCTCCGGGACAGATTGACCGTTCTCAGGGAGACTCTATATGGATGGCTATAATGCGGGGTGGAACCATGCAGAATTTCCAGCAGAATATCAACATCACATGGGATGTACCTATCAATAAACTGCCATACATGGACTTCTTGCGAACGCCATTCTCGTATCGTACAACATATAACTATGCAGGAACTACACAGGCGTTGGCATCACAGGGTAGTGTTATAAGCAATTCCACTGTGATGACTCTTGGTGCACAAGGCAATTTCCAGACTTTGTACAACAAGTCAAAATTGCTCAAAAAAGCCTATGCAAGACCTCCAGCAAAAAAACAGGAAAACAATAAGAAGGGCAAGGATGCAGACAAAGAAAAAAACGATCTTGACAAAAAACGGGGTCTCGAGCAACGTAAAGCCGATGCCGCCATTGCTGACTCTTTGAAGAAAGAACAACGTAAAGAGCAACTGCGTCAAATTGGTTTTTTTGGTCTGCGTTTTGCCACAGCGATAAAAGACCTCAACTTACAATACAACGACACGTGGGGATCGACACTTGCCGGATATATGGGAGAAGCCAGCATCATAGGTCTTGATCCTTCTAACTATTGGACACCCGGACTCAATTTTGTTTTAGGTTTTCCATCCTCTTCATCGCAGTCAAATGCCGGCGGCTCTGTCGTGGAAACCCTCCTTGCCAACGACCTAATGTCTCATGACACGTTGATGAATACTCCAAGTATGAATAACCGCAACCGAATACTTACGTTTAGAGCTACCGTCGAACCGTTGCGCGATTTCAAGATAATAATTGATGCCACGCAGAACTATTCATCGAGAGAGGAATATTACTATAAATTCCTTTCACAGACCGATAGGGTAGAGGGACCGTTATCCTATATCATGACTGGTTCATATACCTCCACTGCATGGTCTTTCCGTACCGCTTTCCAAAACAGCGACAATCTTTACCAGCAATTTCTCGATGCTCGTAGTATTGTTGCAGGCAGATTGGCTGATTTGAATCCGGATCCATACAATGATATAATGGTACAAGATTCTGTAACAGGCGAATACTACCCAGCCGGTTACAGTGCCAATCAACAGACAGTGTTGCTTACAGCCTTTCTCGCCACATATATGGGTGATGATGTCTTGAAACGTCCGTTCTCGCCATTTCTTAAAATGCCATTGCCCAACTGGAATATTAATTACAATGGTCTCAATAAGATAGAGTTTCTGAAAAAATGGTTTACCAATATCACTATTTCGCATAAGTATTCATCCACTTATTCAGTAGGCAATTTTTATACAGATGCTGCTATTTCGTCAGTTGACAACTCATACGATTATGGTACTGAGACAATTGTTAACAACAATGGAGACTACATTGCACCTGTAAGCATGGAAGGCGTTATGATTTCCGAGCAGTTTAATCCGTTGTTGAAGTTCTCGTTCAATATGGTAAACAGTTTCCAGTTAAATCTTTCCATCCAGAAAAACCGTAATCTTGCCCTCAGTTTTTCGAACAATCAATTGACGGAGACAATCCGAGACGGCGTTACCGTTGGAACTGGATATCGCTTTAAAGACTTAGAATTCCATATAAAGTCAGGCGATAAGACACACGATCTCAAGAGCGATCTTGTATTGCAACTGAACATTACTTACAACAAAAACATGACTCTTATCCGAAAGATCAATCAAGGTACGCGTCAAGTATCGTCCGGCTCGCAGGTATGGATTGCCGAGTTGTCGGCCGAATATGCCTTATCAACATCTATAACGCTTCGTGCATTCTTTCAAACCAACATCAATACACCATACATTTCCAACGCTTATCCAAACTCTACCACCAAAGGAGGAATCACTTTGCGGTTCTCATTCTAAGATTCAGTCCAAAAATCGGCATTTTCTATCTTGAGTTTTTTAGGATTGAATATCGGCTCTTTGCCATCTTTTTTTTCTTGTTCATAAGATTGCAACGACCGCAAAGCTTTTGGCGATAGAAGTAGGATGGCTATAATATTTATCCAAGCCATTGCTCCTACGCCGATATCACCCATAGTCCAGACTATTCCAGAGCCTGCCAGCGAACCGCAAAATACTGCGGTGATGGTTCCGATACGTAAGAGCCACACTACAATTTTTTCACCTCTGTCGTCACCGAAATACTTGTCAGCCTCATCGTAGCATACTTCCATGTTGCGAAGTTCTTCGTTCTCGTGTTCCATCCATTCTATTCCAGCTTTGTCAGGTTGAGGGCTTGTAATAATACGCTCAGCTTGAATTATTTTCTTCATTTTGTTCAATTTACGCATACGATATCGGCTGAAAATATAGACGAGATTGGTTTCGGCATAGTAATAATAGGCCATGATAGTTGTGAAGGCAAAGAAAAACAATGCAATAGAAATCACCATGTCGCCAACCCGATTGCCTACAACCGTACCGAGAGCGTTTGAAGTGTAAAAAACACCTGGTTCGCCTAAAGGTGCGGTGGGGTTTTGCTGTAGGTAAGTCACTACGGTACCACTTGGCAGATGCTCAACGTTGTCTATTATGTTATATGTGCGACAAGCAAGGATCATCAATGCAGTGGCTGTACATACGAGAAGAGTGTCGATATAAACTGAAAAAGCTTGAACCAGACCTTGCTTTACAGGATGGCTGACTTTGGCTGCGGCAGCAACTATAGGACCTGTACCCTGTCCGGCTTCGTTAGAGTAGATTCCTCGTTTTACGCCCCATGCGATGGTACTTCCTATCAGAGCTCCGCCAACTTCGTTGATGCCTACAGAACCGCGTAGCATTTCCATGAAAACGGTAGGTACCATTTTATAGTGTACTACAAGGACCACGAAAGAAAGAATAATGTATAATATAGCCATGAAGGGAGCCACTATTTGGGCGACATTGGCAATGCGTTTCACTCCGCCAATAATCACCAATCCTATAAGTATTGCTACACAAAGTCCTATAATCCATGCATCAATATTGAAAGTTCGTTCAAATGACAATGCTATCCCGTTGCACTGTACCGGAGGCAGGAAAATGCCACAAGCCAATGCTGCCAAAACAGCAAAAAGCATTGCAAACAGAGGGCTTTTAAGTCCTTTCTCAATGTAGTAGGCTGGGCCACCCCTGAATTGTCCATGATGATTTTCCTTATATATTTGAGCCAGTGTTGCTTCCACAAAGGCGCTTCCTGCGCCGAAAAAAGCAATAATCCACATCCATACAATAGCACCGGGTCCGCCAAAACCGATGGCAGTTGCTACACCGACGATATTGCCTGTCCCGACACGTCCGGATAGAGCCATAGCGAATGCCTGAAACGAGGAAATTCCCGTTTTTTGGCTTTTGTCGTTGTTGAAAAGCAGTCGAATCATCTCGCCGAAACGACGAACTTGAACAAAGCGAGTACGCAATGAAAAATACAATCCTGAAACAAGACACAGAGCGACTAAGAAAGGACTCCAAACCCAACTGTTTATGGTCAGGATGGTTGATGTCAGCCAGTTGCCTATTCCGGCAAAGAAACCGCTCATAATAGACCTCCGTTATAGTATTGGTATTATCTTGTCGAGCAGTTCGCCGTGATCAAAAGCAAGTGGTGGGAGTTCCTTGAGAGAGAACCAGCGTGCTTCTTTGGCGTCATCTCTGCCAAGAGGATTTATTTTTGAGGGGTCGACATGTGCGGTGAACACAATGCTAATTGTCCGTCCGCGAGGGTCGCGGCCATCACGGGAGGCAACACAGGCCATTTTCAAAGCTATCCCTGTCAGTCCGGTTTCTTCTTCAAGTTCGCGGGCGGCGGTGTGTTCAATATCACGGTCGTCCATGTCGAAAAAACCGCCAGGAAATGCCCAATAGTTCTTATAGGGGTCGTTACCTCGCTTGATTAGCAAGATATTTTCACCATTAAGGTCGAAAAGGGCTATGTCAGCGGTTACGGATGGTCGTGGATATTGGTATGAGTACATTGTAAAGATATGGGTTAAAGAATGATTATTCTCCAAATAATTCTTTCAGTTTCAGTGCCAGTTGTTCTCCGCGCAAGTTGCGTGCGATGATACGTCCTTGTCTGTCGACGAGAACAGTACTTGGCACAGAGGTGATACCGTAGGTGGCGCCACCTGACGAAGTCCATCCCTTCAGGTCGCTTACGTGATTTTCCCATACTAGACCGTCTTGTTCTATGGCGCGTGTCCAGTCTGCACGGTTTTTGTCAAGAGAGACACTGTAGATGTCGAAACCTTTGTTGTGGTATTTTTTGTAGAGTTTTACTACGTTTGGATTTTCCATGCGGCATGGACGACACCACGAAGCCCAGAAATCAATCATTACTATTTTACCTCGTAAATCGCTGAGTTTACGCTCGTTGCCTTCAGGGTCTTTCATGGTTATTTCAGGTGCCATACGTCCGGGTCCGAGACTGGTTTTGACCTTAGAGCTTACATATTGAACAAACTGATTGTCAGCATAGTTATCTTTTAGATCTTTTTCAATTTTTTCGAAGAGGTCGATATATGTTTCTATGTCGTTGTCGAAATAGGTTACAAGGAAAGCACTGACCAGTACGTCGGTGTTTTTCTCAAGCAGTTGCCGAACGGCGAAATTATGAGATGTTTGCAGTTGCAAGAATTCGTTGCTGAGTTCCCGTTGGCGTGTTTCGCTGATTCCCGGTTTCCTGTATTCGTTGTCTATAGCTTTTGCTTGTTTGGTGAAGTTATAGAGTTGCTGGTTGAACTGTTGGTAAAGCAATATGTTTTTCGAACCTGTTGCTGCCACAATGCTCATGAAACCGTTTTCGGCATCATATTGTAGTTCTATGTTTATCTTGTCGCCGGGCAGGAGCATAAGGTGAATAATGTTTTGTGGCAAGTCGGAGAAACCGATTAAATACATTGTAGGTTTTTCCATATTTACTTCAAAAGTAAATGCTCCTTTTTTGTTTGGTTTCTGGCTATCGGTAGCTATGACATTGTTGCCGTTTACCATGCTTAGTGTGATGTTTGCATCACTTGCGAGGTTCAGTACTTTGCCTTGAATTGTGACATTTTGAGCCGAGACGCTACCGACAGCTAAAAGCAAAAGAATAACTAGATATTTAAAACTATTTTTTGTAATCATTATGTGGTGGAATTAGATAGTTGTTCTATTGTTTTTGCCATAAGTTCATTGCTTCTTTCAATTCAGGGTCAGTCCATAGCAGTACTGCGTAGAAAGTGGAGTTTGAGTAAAGCATATTGCCGATTTCAGCTTTTATGCGTGCTCTGATTTCTTCGCGGTATTTTGCAATAGATTTATTGTTGCGTGTTATTCCTTTTTTTTCTGCCTTGTTGAAAACATTTTCAAGCATATTGTCGCTGACCTTGTATTTTGTGACAAAGGAATCGGAAGTGGAGTGGTTTCGTTTGATTTCTTGACCATTTCTTGACACGAAATCGAAGACGTAATCGGTTATTATACCTTTGTCGATAAGCATATTATAATATACTATATTGGAGTCAGATTTATGAGAGATAATATGATCTGGGTAAATACCGCCACCGCCGTATACGATACGTCCTATTGTAGTATGATAAGGAGTTGAGTCGGTGATGGTCATCAGAATGGAGTCTCCGGTATAGCCATCGACGATTTGCTGCAGGAAATCAGAATAGTAGTCATCATTGCCTTTGTCGTAGGGTCGTTGTATGCATCGTCCTGAAGGGGTGTAATAGCGTGACACCGTGAGTTGCAATGCAGAGTGGTCGGATAATTCGAATTGCTGTTGCACCAGACCTTTCCCGAAAGAGCGTCGACCTACTATCATACCGCGGTCGTTATCTTGTATGGCTCCTGCGACAATTTCGCTGGCAGATGCCGAGTATTCGTTAATCATTACTATCAAATCGCCTTCGGCAAAAAGTCCACCAGAAGATGAATGCACCTCTTTACGTCGTTGGTGTAAACCTTGGGTGTAGACTATCAGTTCTTTGCCGGGCAGAAGTTCGTTGCATACGCCTATCGCTGCTTGAAGCAGTCCTCCTCCATTGCCGCGTAGGTCTAGCACCAATCGATTCATGCCTTTTGACTTCAGTACACTCAATGCGTTGCAGAATTCGTCATGAGTTTTTTCTCCGAACTGGGAGAGTTGAATGTATCCTGTATGTTTGTCAATCATGCCGCTGTACGACAGTGTAGGAGTGTTTATTACGTCACGAACTATTTTCAGATAGCGTGTGCCATTTTCTGAAAGGCGTTTTATTTTGATATCGGCCACACTCTTACGTGGGCCTCTCAACAGTTTAACCACCTCGGAGCTGCTCATACCTACACCAGAGAGAGTTATACCGTCAACAGATAGAATATAGTCGCCTGCAATCATGCCTGCCTTTTCTGAAGGACCGTCTGCGATAACTTGGGCTGCTCTGACAGTATCGTTAATCATTCTTATCACTACCCCGATGCCTTCGAAATTGCCTCTGAGCGATTCATTTTCGGCTTTAAGGTCATCGGATGTGAGATATAGGCTATGTGGGTCGAGTGATGAAAGCATTGCCGCATATATGCGGTTGGTTATGGTATCATTATGAATGTTGTCTACATAATTGCGTTCCATCACCCGCCAAATCTCTGCGAGTTTGGAGTTTGTGACGGTGACAGCGTTGACTTGTTGTGACTTGTTACCAAGTCTGCGTTCGGTTGTTGACGCTCCCCAATAAACACCCACCAGAAGTGTTGCAGTGGCGAGCAGTATGGCCACAGATGTCTTTAACTCTTTTTTCATATTGTATTAAAACGACATCGTGTTTTTTTTATTTTGAAAGTATCCAAAAAATGTTTTTTGAGGTTGAGATGGTAAGTTTCTCGTTTAAAATGGGAGGAAACCGATTGCTATTTTCAAGGCCAGAAGGTTGTACATCCATAGGTTGGCATTAAAAGAACGTTTTGCATTGGTGTGAGAGACTTCGTTATTCCATCCGAAATCAATTGCACTTATTGGGTTAGCCAATGTGATGTTGTATTTTGCTCCGATATTTAGTACTATACGGTTTTTGAAAATATAGTTGCGTCCTAGGTCAAATTGCAGTCCTGGGACGAATGACGACTTGTCGAGATATGTAAGAGTTTCGCCTTGTGCCGGATTCAATATTACATTGGCCAATGACAGTCCGCCACCATAGTAGAGTCCGAGAGGAGCTATGTTGTCGCCACCATAGTGTCGATAGGTGATGGCGTAGGTTCCAATAGTGGCATTGGTATTAGGCTCGTTGTCAAGCATAAAAGTCATTTTTCCCCAATCAGCCGATAATGCCAGTCCCGATTGTTTTTTTATTGCGAATTCCATCTCGGCACCGACTCGAAAAGCAATGATGTCCGAGTCGTCGCGAAAAAAGCGATTAATGGCAGGGATGCTCAATCCTCCATTCAAAGTGACAATAAAGTGTTTGCCAAGATATCCTGGATTTTTTTTAGGATTCATATTATTCAGGAATGATGCATAGGACTGACTGTTGAGGAAGGCCTTTGAATCTGCTGAATTCACTACAGAATGGCTATTTTCGAGGATTCTTCCTGTTTTTGAATCGACAAGTAACAGGCGTAGGTCAGTAGTTTCACGATGAGCTATAATGCCGTAGATGAGGGGAGGAACGGTCACAAGGAGAGAAACACCGAGGGTTATCGTTAGAGGGTTGATGGTTTTTTTTGTGTGTTCGAGATTGACAGCTCCTGACAGGGCAATTTTGTCAGCATTGTATTTCTTCATCAGTGAGTTCATTGACGGTTGTGTGCTGAAATAAATCGGGACGTTGCCGCCTGTTTGCCAGAATTCGTTAGTCCATTCGTTGAGTGTCATGAAGTCGTTGTAGGAGGAAGAATTATCGCTGTTCAGTGAGGCAATATCCGAGAAGTCGATGGTTCCATAATCCATTGCATCGGCAGCCGATTTCAGGGCATTAGACAATGTATTTTTCCCGTTAACGCTCTTGTTGATTTTCAGTTCTTCTTTTTTTGCGTTTAATACATAATAATTAGAAGGATAAAGGAAAGCACTACCATTGCTTACCGATTCTGAATCATTGTTTTTCAGTGCAATTCTGCCTTTCATTGACAGTTCTAACATTGGTTGGAATAGAGGGTCGTTTTGCATTATGTCTGCAAAAGCGAATCGGTATGTTTCGCTATTCTGTTGCTGGCTACGTCGTCTTTTGACATTGTTATATTTTGGGTTGTTAGAGGAAGAAGTGTCGATGATATTGATGGTTGTGTCGGTGGTGGTAGCGAATTGGTCTGTCCGAAATTTGTGTTTTGATGCCAGATCGAACATGAGGTCGCTCAGCATATTATCCACGCGAGAGTCTCCATTTAGCTTTTGTCGAGTCTTCCACAGTTCGCGTATTGCTATCATGCAGAGTTCGGCAGGGCGGCTACGTCTCATGAAGTGGTAGGCTTGTTGCACTGAACCTTCCTTGTCACGGTAGTTGGTGACGTTTGATGCTGCTGTATAGGTGCGGAATTTAGAGGCTCCGTACAAGGCTTGTGCTTTGGCTAGTATAAGATACTCGTTGTCGGGTTGTTGCTTGAGCATGACATAGCAGTTGTAGTAGGCCGATGCGTATTCGGCATGTATAATATCCTGTCTGATGCACTCCAATCTGGCCAGGGTCTGCAATTCAGAGAATTCTTTTTCGGTAGTAACCACATAATGCTGTCCACCTTGCATGTGTTCTAGGATGCGGGATGTGGATACGCGGCGTTTCAGGAGGTTAGGGTGTGTTGACAAACTGTCGTTGTAGTCTTCGCGAGCTGAAATAGGATTGACTTTTTCCAAGAATGTCCCGTTGGATGGTTTAAACCAGTCAGTTGAAAATTGCGATGTGTCAAATTCAATTTCGTCAAATGGCAGGTAACTGTATTGCAGAACGTCAAAAAAAGATTCGCAGACATGTTTGTCGTAGGGGCTGTTAGCATAGAACAGGATAATTCCGAGACTGTCGGCTTCGTTTTCCATTTCACGCGAGCGGCTATGGTAGCGTAGAAAATTGTTTAAACCATTTTCAGTAGTGTCGTGAGTGTCGATTTTTTGAGAGAGAGTCTCCAAGTTGTGTTTCTGCACATAGTGTGTTATTTCATGACTCAGCACAAAAGCCAGTTGTGCCTCGTCTTGAACCTGGGCTACCAGTCCCAGGTTGACAAAAATCATTCCTTGTCCTGTTGCAAAGGCGTTGACATCATTCGATTTCACGGTATAGATCCGTAGTTCTTTCCGTAGTTCATGCTGGTCTATGAGCAGTGTATCCACGATACGGTTGAGCATCGATGTTATAGGATCTCCGTACAGAATACGGCCACTGGTCATAAGACGTGTGATGTAGTATGATGAGCGAAGTACTTTATCTTGGTTTGATAATTTTCCGCCAGTGTAGTCGCTCACTCTCTGTTTATCCTCCATATAAAGTGTCTCAAGGCTTTTACGTAAGTCGCCTGGGACCTGTCCTGTGCATTCTATTCCTTTAAAATTCCTGTCGAAAACAAGTTTTTGTGCCACGGCAGTACCCTGTTCCCCTATTATGGCATGAACTGTCAGTAGTAGAGCAAAGCATATTTTCCGTCTAAGATTGTAGTGCATAATTCGATGGTTAACGTGTTTAATTAGAATTTTATATCTATTCTAGACACACCTTTGCCTGTTGATAAAAAACCTGTGTATTTTTCGCCATTGCGTTGTAGTGAACAGGAAAGTACATTCTTTTTTGCAAGAGTCAAGACGTTTTTGGTGATTTTACCATCAGAGTTTATGCGATATACTCCTATGTTTTTGCTGCCGTTGTTGAGCACAAAAGTTTTTAATTTTTTATCCATGTTGTAAGTCTGAGGCCATTTGGGGCTTTCTGATTGGAAGAAGTATACGTTGTTGCCATCTACGCAAAGCGAGCTTGAGATTGTTAACTCGGAGTTTTTTTCTTTGCTGCTTGAGCGGATTGGATGATGCCAGATTATTTCCCCGTCTTTGTCTATTCCGTAAATCAAGACCCCTTCTTGATATGCCGTTAAACGGCATCCATTCTGGTTGCAGATGGTTTCATTCCAGCGTATATGAATGGTACATACTCCTCCGAATTCGGTGGGTTCGTAATGGCGCATTATCATTGCTTCAGTTGCCGGAGTCTTGGGTTTGCTGCCGTAGTTGCGGTTTACGAAAACGTTTTTTTCGTTATCAGTCAGAGACTTATAGGATACGTTTATTTGTTGTAACTTATTGTCGGCTGCAATTCCGAAGTACTGTATATCATCAGTGTTCCTTGTGTTTACTCCGAAACCAGTTGCCAATACTTTCCCGTCGGAATAGCTTATGAGACGATTGTTAGTAACGGTTACATTTAGAGTTTCGCTCATGTCGATGGCATTATCAGCGTCGAGTATGCTGATGTATATATTGCTACGAGTGCCTGTTTTGGCACCGTCGTTGCCGATGGTTACCAGTTCTCCGTCGTTGGTTACTATAAGATGGCTGAGTGAGTAAATCGGGTATTCCTGTTGCCATTCCACTTTCATTTCTTCGTCGAGCAAAAATTCCACTGCTTCGAATTTGTCGTTTTTCCGGTTAGTAGTGATGTGAATCAATCCTGTCAACATTCCGTCTGGAGACTGATTTGCCCAATAGTAATTATCGTCTTTGCGTTGAGAGGTGTAACGGTATAATACTGTAGGTTCTTCTGATAGTTGCATAGTTGTCGGATCCACCACAAATCGTTCGTAAACAACTTCCGATCGGTCGCTGCGTCGTGTAAGAATATACACTTTGCCGTTGTACAGTGTGGCTGCGAGATTTTCGTGGTCCTTTGTTTTTGGAATATCTAGAGTGCCGGAAATATTCATGTCGTTGTCAAATGCAACAACCTTACACTCTTTCTTTATATATTTGCCTAATAGAGATGTGTAGCGATTGGTGACTCCTATTGTTTTCCCGTTTTGTTCGCCAACGAGAATAATGTTTTTGAATTCGGCAATGTTTGGTTTACCATTCTGTTTGCTGACAGATTGATTAATGTTTTGTGCGCCAGCCATGGCAAACATGGTTACGAATAATAAAAAGAAACTGATTTTTTTCATATTAGGAATTTTAATGTTTTGTATATGTAAATATCGATTCAGTATGTGATTCTTTATTCGAATGCAAAATTACACAATATTTAGTTAATAATTGTGCTCTAATATTCAGTTATTATGCTATTATTCTGAATGTCATTAATATAAATTTTTTATTTTGTAAAACAAATCATTTTTTTTGAGGATAATTAATAATGCTGTGGGAATTTCTGTAATTTCATTGGGGAAAATAGTATGAAAGGAAAAACGGTATATGAAAATAGTCTCCGTTATGTTATCAACAGTTGTTGATAAATATGTGAAAAAACACCAAAAAGTGTCTAATTAAAGCTATAAAAATGGTGCTGAAACATGTTTAAAAAACACCCATTAAAATAATTTTAACATAGTTGTAAGTAACAGAAAAACAGTTTCTCCAAGAGATTTTAACTTTTTTTAACTATAACGAAATCAGAGATGTTTTGTCAGTATAGAAAATGAGTGTACTTTTGCACTCCATTTTGTGGGCATATTATGCCCATAAAGTTAAACGGAAATCATTAATTTAGAAATAATAATAGAAAAAAACAATGCCAACAATTCAGCAATTAGTTCGCAAAGGACGCCAGAAAATGGAGTATAAAAGTAAATCTCCCGCATTGGACTCATGTCCACAGCGTCGTGGCGTTTGTACACGTGTGTACACTACCACCCCTAAAAAACCTAACTCGGCAATGCGTAAGGTGGCTCGCGTCCGTCTGACCAATCAGAAGGAAGTCAATGCCTACATACCGGGTGAAGGTCACAACTTGCAGGAGCACTCCATCGTCATGATTCGTGGAGGTCGTGTCAAGGATCTTCCGGGTGTACGTTACCATATAATCCGTGGTGCTCTTGACACCTCTGGAGTTGACGGTCGTCGCCAGCGTCGTTCCAAATATGGTGCAAAACGTCCGAAACAAGCTGCAAAATAATCCATTAGTAGAATAAGTTTTTTAGCTCGATATTAGAAATGAGAAAAGCAAAACCAAAAAAGAGAATAATCCTTCCGGATCCAAAATATAACGATGTCCTCGTTACCAAATTCGTCAACAATCTGATGATGGGTGGCAAGAAGACCATTGCGTACAAGATTTTTTATGAAGCGATTGATGTGGTTTCTGACCGTACAAAGGAAGACGGTCTTGAGGTTTGGAAAAAAGCTCTTGCTAACATTACGCCCTCTGTAGAGGTCAAGAGTCGTCGTATTGGTGGTGCTACATTCCAGGTACCTACTGAAATTCGTCCGGAGCGTAAACAGTCAATCGGTATGAAGAATCTTATCAGTTTCTCTCGCAAGCGCAGTGAGAAGACGATGGCTCTGAAGCTTGCTGCTGAAATTCAGGCTGCATACAAAGAAGAGGGAGCCGCATTCAAGCGCAAAGAGGATATCCACCGTATGGCTGAAGCCAACAAGGCATTCTCGCATTTCAGATTCTAATATAACGTATTATATATATTATATTCACTCACAATCTAACCACTTAAACCAATGTCCGATCTTCACTTGACAAGGAATATAGGGATTATGGCTCACATAGATGCTGGTAAAACGACAACTACTGAGCGCATATTGTACTATACCGGCAAGAATTATAAGTTAGGTGAAACCCATGAGGGTTCGGCTACGATGGACTGGATGGTACAAGAGCAGGAGAGGGGTATTACCATTACATCTGCTGCCACTACTGTCTATTGGGAGTGGAAAAATAATCGTTATAAATACAATATTATCGACACTCCCGGTCATGTAGATTTCACAGTAGAGGTGGAACGTTCGCTCAGAGTGCTGGATGGGGCAATAGCCATCTTCTGTGCGGTAGGAGGTGTCGAGCCGCAGTCGGAAACTGTGTGGCGTCAGGCTGACAAATATAATGTTCCGCGCATCGCTTTTGTCAACAAGATGGATCGTGCCGGTGCAGACTTTTTCTCAGTGATAAGCCAAATCAAGGAACGTCTTGGAGCCAATCCTATTCCAATTGAAATTCCGATTGGGCAAGAGGATTTGTACAAAGGTGTTGTCAACCTTATAACCAACAAGGCTCTCATTTGGGATGAAGAGTCGAACGGCAGCAAATTCTATGAAGTGCCTATGCCCGACGACTTGAAAGATGTAGTTTCTGAGTATCGTCAGAAACTTATCGAGGGAGTGGCTGAAGAAAACGAAGAGCTTATGATGAAGTTTTTCGATGATCCAGATTCGATAACCGAGGACGATATCATAGCTGAAATACGCAAGGCTACTCTATCGGGGAAAATCACACCTGTTATGTGTGGTTCGGCGTTTAAAAACAAAGGTGTTCAGTCGCTGCTTGATGCAGTGGCGGCATTTCTGCCTTCACCTCTTGATATAGACGATGTAGAAGGAATCAACCCGAAAACAGAAAAAGAGGAAACTCGCAAGATTGATGTTAATGCACCGTTTTCTGCACTAGCATTTAAAATCGCCAATGATCCATATGTTGGTCGTTTGTGCTTTTTCCGTGTTTACTCCGGCTCTCTGGATTCGGGTTCGTATGTTTATAATGCCAACACGGGCAAGAAAGAGCGCATCTCGCGTATTATGCAGATGCATTCCAACAAGCAGAATCCTCTAGATCGTATAGAGGCGGGAGACATCGGAGCTGCGGTAGGATTCAAGGATATCAAGACAGGTCATACCCTATGCGATGAACGTCATCCCATTATTTTGGAGTCGATGAAGTTTCCCGAGCCTGTCATCAGCATTGCTGTTGAGCCGTTGACTCAAGGCGAGATGGATAAACTGACCAACGCTCTGATGAAATTGGCGGAGGAGGATCCTACTTTCCAGGTCAAAACCGATGAAGTGTCGGGTCAGACCATCATCAGTGGAATGGGAGAACTGCATCTGGATATAATACTTGACCGTTTGCGTCGCGAATTTGGTGTCGAAGTCAATCAAGGACGTCCTGAGGTGGCATACAAAGAGGCCATTACCACGACAATTCAGCATCATGAAATCTATAAGAAACAGACTGGCGGCAAGGGAAAATATGCAGACATACTGTTTGGGATAGGTCCGGCAGATGACGATGTCAAAGGCTTGCAGTTTATCAATGAAGTCAAAGGTGGCAACATTCCCAAGGAGTATATTCCAGCCATAGAAAAAGGTTTCAGGGAAGCCATGATTAATGGTGTTCTTGCCGGATATCCGCTTGACAGTCTGAAGGTCAGGATTATTGATGGTTCATTCCATCCTGTAGATTCAGACCAACTCTCGTTTGAGGTTTGTGCCAAGATAGGATTTAAAAATGCCTGTCGGAAGGCCAATCCGGTGTTGCTTGAGCCTATAATGAAGCTTGAGGTGCTCACTCCGGATGCATACGTTGGAGATGTCACCGGTGATTTGAATCGTCGCAGAGGCATGTTAGAGAATATTACTGCAAAGGTAGGAGTTCAGGCTGTACATGCTAAAGTACCATTGGAGCAGATGTTCGGTTATGTCACTGCTCTTCGTACAATCACATCCGGTAGGGCAAACTCGACAATGGAATTTTCGCATTATGCGATTGTCGGCAAAGAGCAACAGGATGCTATATTGAAAAGTAAATACATATATTATTAATAAAGATCTCTAAACAATTAAACCGTGAGTCAAAGAATTAGAATTAAACTCAAATCGTACGATCACAATCTGGTCGACAAGTCGGCCGAGAAGATCGTCAAGACCGTTAAAATGACGGGAGCAGTGGTCAATGGTCCTATACCGCTGCCGACAAACAAAAAGATTTTCACAGTCAACCGTTCTACTTTTGTCAATAAAAAGTCACGTGAACAGTTCGAACTCAGCTCGTACAAGCGTTTGATGGACATTGAGATTAACGATCGTACTAAGACCATCGATGCTTTGATGAAGCTTGAACTTCCGAGTGGAGTGGAAGTGGAAATCAAAGTGTGAAATTAACTCAGCCGATGCCTCTGTTTCCATTAGGGAATAAGTATGCTGAAAACTAAAAACAAACTAATCCATCAAAAAAAATGTCAGGATTAATAGGTAAAAAAATCGGAATGACCAGTCTTTTTGATGCCGACGGTAAGCAAATACCGTGCACAGTAATTGAAGCTGGTCCTTGTGTAGTTACACAAGTTAGAACCATTGAGAAAGATGGTTATGAAGCAATTCAATTGGCTTTTGGTGACAAGAAAGAGTCACACACCAACAAGCCTATGAAGGGTCATTTTGCAAAGGCCGGTACCACCCCGAAACGCTATTTGGCTGAATTCAGTCGTTTTGAGGAGGGTCACAAGAAAAAATATGGTGAAATACTTACAGTTGATGTCTTCCAGGAAGGCGAATTTGTCGATGTTGTTGGAACCTCCAAAGGTAAAGGTTTCCAAGGTGTCGTCAAGAGACATGGTTTCGGTGGTGTTGGAGATCTCACTCACGGTCAGCATGACCGTCTCCGCGCTCCTGGTTCGATAGGTGCATCGTCGTATCCCTCGCGTATCTTTAAGGGCATGCGTATGGCTGGCCAGACTGGTAACCACCGTGTAAAGATTCAAAACTTGCAGGTGGTAAAGATTATCGCTGAAAAGAATTTAATGATTGTTAAAGGTTCTGTACCGGGACCCAAAGGTTCAATTTTAAAACTTGAAAGATGGAGTTAAAAGTCTATAACATCAACGGAAGCGAAACCGGTAGAACCATCACACTTGACGATTCTATCTTCGCAATCGAGCCCAATGATCACGCTATTTACCTTGATTGCAAGCAGTTTCTTGCTAATCAGCGTCAGGGCACGCACAAGAGCAAAGAGCGTTCAGAGATCGCTCATAGTACTCGGAAACTCAAACGTCAGAAAGGTACTGGCGGTGCTCGTTCAGGTGACATCAAGAGTCCAGTATTCGTTGGCGGAGGTCGTATATTCGGTCCTAAACCCCGTGACTACCGTTTCAAGCTGAACGTCAAGGTCAAGCGTCTTGCTCGTCGTTCTGCATTGAGTTACAAGGTTGCTGACAACGCTATTACTGTAGTCGAAAACTTCACCTTCGATGCACCGAAAACCAAGTCGATGGTCGATGTACTGAAGAAACTTAACGTGAACGACAAAAAATCTCTTTTTGTGATTGAAAATCAAAATAATTTCGTACTTTTGTCTGCTCGTAACCTGCAGAATACAAAGGTTGTAAACGCCTCGCAGTTAAATACTTACGACATTATAAATGCCGCAAATATTGTTGTTTCTGAGGGTTCAATTAGCGAAATTACACGCGTTTTGGCATCGAAATAAACGGAATTGTAAAACTGATTAAGAATTTTTAACACAATGAATATTTTAATAAAACCGCTCATTAGTGAGAAGATGACCAGAATTACCGAGGTTGCTGCTGAGCCTAAGTTGACGCGCATCCAACGTAAAAAAGGTATCGCCCTCAAGCCGGCGCAGAACCGTTACGGTTTTATCGTTGACAAGCGAGCCAACAAGATAGAAATCAAGAAGGCCGTGGAGGAGTTTTATAATGTCAAGGTTGTAGATGTCAACACGATGAATTATTCCGGGAAAGCCAAGAGCCGTTACACCAAGGCTGGTTTTCTGCAGGGGCGCACAAATGCCTTCAAGAAAGCCATTGTCACACTGGCTCCGGACAACAGTATTGATTTCTATAGCAGTATTTAAATTTATTAATAATAGTTAGTTCTACTGATAAGTGAACTTCCGTTCAAGCAAGAGAGAAGAACGGGAAAAAAGAGAAAAGAAATGGCTTTAAAGAAAATTAAACCGACAACACCCGGCCAGCGTCACAAACTCATCGTCACCAACGATGATATTACTGCTACCAAGCCGGAGAAAAGCCTTGTATACGGTATTCGCAAATCAGGCGGCCGTAACAATCAAGGTAAAATGACCATGCGTTATATTGGTGGTGGTCACAAGCAGTTATATCGTTTTGTCGATTTCAAGCGTGACAAAGACGGTATTCCCGCAACAGTAAAGACTATTGAATACGACCCCAACCGCAGTTCGCGAGTGGCTTTGGTATTCTATGCCGATGGAGAGAAACGTTACATCCTTGCTCCCCAGGGGCTTAAAGTTGGACAGACCATCATGTCTGGTACCGGTGCTGCTCCAGAGATTGGCAATACCCTAACTTTGGCAGAAATACCTTTCGGTACACTGATTCATAACATTGAGCTTCGTCCCGGACAGGGTGCCAAGATGGTACGTTCAGCCGGTGCCTATGCACAGCTTATGAGCCGTGATGGTAAATACGCAATCATAAAAATGCCTTCGGGTGAAATGCGTATGATTCTTCAGAGCTGTCGTGCTACTGTTGGAATCGTTTCCAATCCTGAACATAACCTTGAAGTTGGAGGTAAGGCCGGTCGCAATCGTCATCTTGGTCGTCGTCCTCGCAACCGTGGTGTTGTCATGAACCCAGTTGACCACCCGATGGGCGGTGGTGAAGGCCGTCAGTCTGGCGGACATCCTCGTTCTCGCAAGGGTATTCCGTCAAAGGGTTACAAGACTCGTGCTCCGAAGAAACAATCGAGCAAGTTCATTGTTGAAAGAAGAAAGAAGTAATAACGATAAAAGTTAAAGAAAAAGATGAGTCGTTCATTAAAGAAAGGTCCGTACATTTTCCACAAACTGGAAAAAAGAGTTATAGAGGCACAGCAGTCCAACAAGAAGGTTACCATCAAGACTTGGTCGAGAGCTTCAATGATTTCGCCTGATTTTGTTGGTCAGACCATTGCTGTGCACAACGGCAACAAATTCATCCCCGTCTATGTTACTGAGAACATGGTGGGACATAAACTTGGTGAGTTTGCTCCCACGCGTATTTTCCGCGGCCACGCCGGATCTAAAGACAAAGGTAAAAAATAATAAGATGCCAAAAGGTATCCTAAAATTCTAAAAAGAACATGGGACGTAGAAAACATAACAGTGCAGAAGCACGCAAAGAAGCTAAGAAGACCCTCTATGTGGCCAAGCTGATGAACAATCCAACATCCCCTCGCAAGACCCGTCTTGTTGCCGACCTCGTACGTGGTGTCGATGTTGACAAGGCTCTCGCTATACTTCAGTACAATCCTCGCGAATCGGCTCCCAAGATGCGCAAACTTTTACTATCTGCCATAGCCAACTGGCAGGCCAAGAATGAAGGCAAGCGTATTGAGGATAGCCAGCTGTATGTGAAGAGCATAATGGTTGATGAGGGTCGTACGATGAAACGTATGCGTACAGCTCCTCAGGGGCGTGGCTACAGAATCCGCAAACGCAGCAACCACATCACGATGGTTATCGGAAGCCGAGTAGAAGAGGCAGAAGCCAATATGAATGTTCAAACAGAAGAATAAATATAGTAATCAATAAGAAGAATTTCAAGAATGGGACAAAAAACTAACCCAATTGGAAACAGATTAGGTATCATCCGCGGATGGGACTCTAATTGGTATGGCGGAAGAAAATTCGAGCAGAAGCTTGTTGAGGACAATAAGATACGTAAATACCTCAATGCTCGTCTCGCCAAGGCCGGAATCTCGAAAATTTATATCGAGAGAACCCTGAAACTCCTCACTGTGACCATCAACACTGCTCGTCCGGGTCTGATAATCGGGAAAGCCGGTTCAGAGGTTGACAAGTTGAAAGAGGAATTGAAAAAACTCACTGGCAAGGATGTTCAGATTAACATCACAGAGGTCAAGCGTCCTGAGCTGGATGCAGTCCTGGTTGCGCAGAACATTGCAAAGCAGATTGAGGGGCGCGTTCAATATCGTCGAGCCATCAAAACCGCCATTACGTCGACAATGCGCATTGGTGCTGAAGGTATCAAAGTGTCTATTTCAGGACGAATTGGAGGTGCTGAAATGTCGCGTACCGAGCACTACAAAGAAGGTCGAACCCCGTTGCACACGCTTCGTGCCGACATTGACTATGCTCTTGCCGAGGCACACACTGCCTATGGTCGCATGGGTGTGAAGGTATGGATTTGCCGTGGTGTTGTTTACGGCAAGCGTGAATTAGTTCCTTCCACCGTTGGAGGGCAGACTGCAAAAGACAACAAGCGTCCTATGGGGATGGGTCGTCCGTCAGCTGGTCCGCGCAAAAGAAATAACAGTAGAAATAACAATTCCAAGTAAACCGGAAAGACAGATTTTCTGATTTCAAAAAAATCCTTTAATCTGAAAATCCTTTAAAAAGAAGTAACAATGTTACAGCCTAAGAAAACAAGATATAGAAAGCAGCAAAAGGGAAAAATCAAAGGTAATGCCTTCCGTGGTCATGAATTGGCTTTTGGTACGTTCGGCATCAAGTCCCTCGAGACCTGTTTCATTACAGGTCGTCAAATAGAGGCTGCACGTCAGGCGGTCACTCGCCACATGAAACGTGAGGGTCAGATATGGATTCGCATCTTCCCCGACAAACCTATCACAAAGAAGCCTAATGAGGTGCGTATGGGTAAAGGTAAGGGTGCTCCTGAATATTTCGTGGCACGTGTTATGCCGGGTACTATGCTTTTCGAGTGCGAAGGTGTGCCGATGGATGTTGCGAAGGAAGCTCTTCGCCTTGCTGCTCAGAAACTCCCTATCACGACCAAGTTTGTTGTGAAAAGAGATTATATTGAAGAAGCTTAATACAAATAAAAGAGATGAAAAACCAGTTAGTATTAAAAGAGCTTTCAACCGCTGAAGTTAAGGAGCGTTTGGACAATGAAAGAGCGTTGTATCAGAAGATGCTGCTGAACCATGCTGTTTCACCGATCGAGAATCCTAACAAAATTAAAGAAAGTAGAAAAAACATTGCCCGTTGTCTCACCGAGTTGCGTAAACGCGAAATCGCTGAAAATAAATAATAGGCAATTAATTCAGACCTGATGATGGAAAGAAATTTAAGAAAAGAAAGAACCGGTGTCGTCGTGAGCAACAAGATGGACAAGTCTATTGTGGTTCTTGTTGAGCGCAAAGTGAAACACCCTAAATATGGCAAGTTCGTCAAGAAGTCTACCAAGTTTATGGCTCACGATGAGAAAAATGAATGCAACATTGGTGATACTGTTAAGATAATGGAGACCCGTCCATTAAGTAAAAACAAATGTTGGAGATTAGTTGAAATAATTGAAAGGGCTAAGTAATTATGATACAACAAGAAACAAGAATGACAGTTGCCGATAACAGCGGTGCTAAGAGTGCTCTGTGTATTCGTGTTCTCGGTGGTACAAAGAAGCGTTATGCCACGATAGGAGACACGATAGTTGTCGCTATCAAGGATGCGCTACCGTCCGGCAACATTAAAAAAGGAGCTGTCTCAAAGGCAGTTGTGGTCCGTACCAAAAAGGAGATTCGTCGTCAGGATGGTTCATACATCCGTTTCGATGATAATGCTTGTGTGTTGCTTACCGCTTCCGATGAGTTACGCGGAACACGTATTTTCGGCCCCGTTGCACGTGAACTGCGTGAGAAACAGTTTATGAAAATTGTCTCATTAGCTCCTGAAGTATTGTAAAAAACAAAAAAAGAAAAGAAATGAAATTGCACGTTAAAAAAGGGGATATGGTACAGGTTATCGCCGGCGATGACAAAGGGAAGGTCGCCAAGGTGCTGAAAGTATATCCCGAAAAGAATCGCGCCATCGTCGAAGGGGTGAACGTCAACAAGAAGCACACCAAGCCCAATGCAAAGAACACGCAGGGTGGTATTGTTGAGGTGGAAGCTCCTGTTCACATTTCCAATCTAATGCTTGTTGAGGATAAAACACCGACAAGAGTTGGACGCAGAATTGACGAAAAGACAGGTAAATTAGTTCGTTATTCTAAAAAATCAGGGGAGGTAATCAAATAATGGCATACATTCCGTCTTTAAAAACCAAATATAATGAGGAAATCAAACCTGCATTGATGAGTGAGTACAAGTACAAGACCGTCATGCAGTGTCCCCGTTTGCTAAAGATAACTCTCAATCAAGGTCTTGGCAAAGCTGCTATAGCCGACAAGAAAGTCATAGACAAGGGTGTTGAGGAGATGTCTTTGATTGCAGGTCAGAAAGCTGTTCCCACAAAGTCAAAGAAGGATGTTTCGAACTTCAAATTGCGTCGTGGTATGCCTATTGGAGTGCGTGTAACATTGCGTGGTGAGCGTATGTACGAGTTTTTGGAGCGTCTCATCACTGCTTCAATTCCTCGTATTCGAGACTTCCGCGGTATCAATGACAAGGGTTTTGATGGCAAAGGCAACTACACCTTTGGTATTTCCGAGCAGATTATATTTCCGGAAATAGACATTGACAAGATTGACCGTATTCAGGGTATGGACATTACTTTTGTTACATCTGCGAAGACAGACAAAGAGGCTATGTCTCTGCTCAAGCAGTTCGGTTTACCATTTAAGAATCAACAAAAATAAGAAGATAAATGGCTAAAGAATCAATCAAAGCAAGAGAACGCAAAAGAGAAAGAATGGTGGCCAAGTATGCCGCCAAGCGCGCAGCATTGAAGGAAATCGTGCGCAAAGGAGAACCCGAGGAGGTTGAGAAGGCTGTCATAGCTCTTCAAAAGCTTCCGAAGAATGCATGTCCTGTACGTTTACACAATCGTTGCAAACTTACCGGTCGTCCGAAAGGATACATGCGTCAGTTTGGTGTTTCACGTATCAATTTCCGTGAGATGGCTGTCAACGGTCTTATTCCAGGCGTTAAAAAAGCAAGTTGGTAAAAAACATATTTCAATAACGACAGCCTTGCAAGTTGGGTGACCAAAACTACAAGACTGAAAAAAAGTAAAAGAAATGGTAACAGATCCTATTGCAGATTATCTGACTCGTATGAGAAATGCCATTATGGCAAAGCACAGAGTGGTAGAAATACCTGCATCGAATTTGAAGAGAGAGATGACAAAGATATTGTTTGAAAAGGGTTACATATTGAACTACAAGTTTGAGAATGATGGAAAGCCTAATCAGACAATCAAGGTCGCTCTGAAATATCATCCCGTAACCAAAATGTCAGCGATATCGGAGCTAAAGCGTGTTTCCAGTCCTGGATTGAGGAAGTATGTCTCAGTTGAGGAGATGCCGCGAGTTCTGAACGGACTTGGCATAGCCATTATCTCCACGTCCAAAGGTTTGATGACGGACAAAGAGGCTCGTAGTCTCAATGTTGGTGGCGAGGTATTGTGTTATATAAGCTAATAAAGAGAGGAGAATCAAGAAATGTCAAGAATTGGTAAATTACCTATAAAACTGCCCAAGGGCGTTGAGATATCGGTATCGGATGACAATATGCTGACGGTGAAAGGTCCTCTCGGTCAGCTCACCCAGCAGGTCAATCCGTGTATCACAATGAATGTAGAGGATGGCGAGCTTCATTTCAATCGTCCATCTGATTCGAAAGAGCACAAGGCGATGCATGGATTATATCGTACACTTGCGGCCAATATGGTGAAGGGTGTTTCTGAGGGTTTCAAGGTTGTTCAAGAAGTGATAGGTGTCGGATACAAAGTTCAGGCGAACGGACAGGTGTTGGAGATGGATCTTGGGTATTCACACAAGATTTTCTTTGAACTTGCTCCAGAAATCAAGGTTGAGACTGTGACGGAGAAAGGTAAAAATCCCATCATCACAATGACCTCAATCGATAAACAAATATTGGGTCAGGCAGCGGCAAAAATCCGTTCCCTTCGCAAGCCGGAGCCTTATAAGGGTAAAGGTATTCGCTTCCAAGGTGAGGAAATTCGTAAGAAAGCTGGTAAGGCTGCTGCCAAGTAAAAGTTGAAGAGCTATCGTTCAACGATAAACAAAAAAGAGTTATGGCAACAAAAAAAGACATAAGAAGAACCAAAATTAAATACAGAATTCGTCATAAAGTATCCGGCACAGCCGAGAAGCCCCGCTTGTCCGTATTCAGAAGCAACAAGGAGATCTACGCACAAGTGATAGACGATGTTAAAGGAGTAACACTGGCCGCAGCCTCCACATTAGAGAAGACTGTTGAAAAGAGTGGTACGAAAAGTGAAATGGCAGCCAAGGTTGGGAAGCTTGTTGCAGAGCGTTCCATTGCTGCTGGTATAAATACTGTGGTATTTGACCGCAATGGTTATCTATACCATGGTCGTGTAAAATCGTTAGCAGATGCAGCCCGTGAAGGCGGCTTAAAATTCTAATAAGTTATGGCAGAAGTAAACGTTAAAAGAGTAAAATCAAGCGAAATCGAATTCAAAGATCGTCTTGTCGCAATCAATCGTGTAACCAAGGTTACCAAGGGCGGTAGAACTTTCAGTTTCTCTGCTATAGTAGTTATTGGAAACGAGAATGGAGTTGTTGGATACGGACTTGGCAAAGCCAAGGAGGTTCAGGCTGCTATTCAGAAAGGAGTGGACGATGCTAAGAAAAATCTCATCAAGGTTCCAGTTATCAAGGGTACAATTCCTCATGAGCAGACTGGCAAGTACAGTGGAGCTCGTGTGTTTTTGAAGCCTGCGGCGCCTGGTACCGGTGTTATTGCCGGTGGTGCAATGCGTGCTGTTCTCGAGAGTGTTGGAGTCAAGGATGTTTTGGCAAAATGCAAGGGTTCTTCGAATCCACACAGTGTTGTCAAAGCGACCATCAATGCTTTGTTGCAGATGAAGGATCCGTATATAGTGGCACAGCTCAGGGGCATCACACTAGACAAAGTGTTTAACGGTTAAATATAGGAGACTGAAATTATGGCAGAAAAAAAATTGAGAATAAAACAGGTGAAAAGTAAGATCGGTCACCCTGCAGACCAGAAAAGAACGCTTGAGGCTTTAGGATTGAGGAAGATCAACCATACGCGTGAGGTTGAGGCCACGCCCCAAATTCTTGGCATGATCAACAAGGTGAAACATTTAATCACTGTTGAAGAAGTTTAACTATTGATAATTAGAAAGGAATAACATAATGAACTTAAGCAATCTCAAACCTGCAGAAGGTTCCATAAAGCGCTCCAAGCGCATTGGTCGCGGGGCTGGTTCCGGCAAAGGCGGTACTGCTACACGTGGTAACAAGGGTGCGAAAGCCCGTTCGGGATATCATTCCAAGATAGGGTATGAAGGGGGTCAGATGCCTCTGTATCGTCGTGTACCGAAGTTCGGATTCAAGAACTTCAACCGTGTTGAATATGTGGGTATCAATATTGACACCCTGAACAGTCTTGCTGAGGCTAAGAATATCACGGATTTCAATCTTGATATTTTCAAGGAGAATGGTCTTATATCGTCGAGTGACAGGATTAAGATTTTGGGACGTGGTGAACTTTCCAAGACTATCAACGTGGCAGCACATGCTTTTTCTGCGACGGCCAAGAAGGCCATAGAAGACAAAGGTGGTGCGGCTACTATTATTGAAAAATAAATTAACTAACAGAAAATGAAGAGATTTATCCAGACACTTAAAAATATATGGTCGATAGAGGACCTGCGTAAAAGAATACTATACACATTAGGTTTGGTACTCATTTATCGTATAGGTTCGTATGTCGTCCTGCCAGGTGTCGACCCTTCGCAACTCGGAGCCTTGCAACGTCAGGGTTCTGAGGGTTTGTTGGGACTGTTGAATATGTTCTCGGGCGGTGCATTCTCGAACGCTTCAATTTTTGCATTGGGTATCATGCCCTACATTACTGCATCCATTGTGATACAGTTGTTTGTCATGGTGATTCCCTATTTTCAGAAGATGCAACGTGATGGGGAGAGTGGACGTAGAAAGATGAATCAGATAACCCGTTTGCTGACGGTTATCATTACTGGTTTTCAGGCTCCTGCGTACATCACGAATATGATGTATCAGTTGCAGGGTTCATCTACAGCACTTCATCCGTTTGACGGTACGGGTCCTTCTACATTCTTCTGGGTATCCAGCATTATTATTCTTATTTGCGGTACGCTGTTTGTAATGTGGATGGGAGAACGCATCACTGACAAGGGTGTCGGCAACGGTATATCTCTCCTGATTATGGTAGGTATCATTGCACGTTTGCCATTTGCGTTGGCTGCTGAATTTATGGCTCGACTGACTGAAAGTGGTGGTCTTGTGATGTTCTTATTCGAGATAGTTGTTCTTCTTGCTGTCATTCTGTTGGTTATCTTGTTAGTGCAGGGTACCCGTCGTATTCCGGTGCAGTATGCGAAGCGTATTGTAGGGAACAAGCAGTATGGTGGTGTACGTCAGTACATACCTATCAAGGTTAATGCTGCCGGTGTAATGCCGATCATTTTTGCGCAGGCTATCATGTTTATTCCTATCACGTTGATGGGGTTCAAGAATGACACACCGTCGAAATTTGCGATGGCGTTTGCAGACTACAATGGATTCTGGTATAATTTGGTGTTTGCGATATTGGTGATATTGTTCACCTATTTTTACACTGCTATTGCTATCAATCCTAATCAGATGGCCGATGACATGAAGAAGAACGGAGGTTTTATACCTGGGGTGAAGCCGGGCAAGAAGACTGCTGAATATCTTGAGGAGATACTATCTAAAGTGACCCTTCCGGGTTCATTTTTTCTTGCGATAGTGGCAATACTACCAGCCATTATCCGTTTGTTCGGAGTCAACACACAGTTTGCCCAGTTCTATGGTGGCACATCGTTGTTGATTATGGTTGGAGTTATACTTGACACGTTGCAGCAGATAGAGAGCCATTTGTTGATGCGTCACTATGATGGTTTGACCAAGACTGGACGTATCAAGGGCCGTACATCGATGTCGATTCAGGCGTAGAAACGAAGACAAAAACAAAGACATTGACGAAAACGAATGATAGTTCTCAAGACCAAAGAAGAGATTGAGCTTATCCGAAGGGCTGCTCTCCTCGTCGGCAAGACGCTGGCAGAGGTAGGTCGCCATATACGTCCGGGTGTCACTACTCGTTTTCTTGATCAGATAGGGGAGCAGTATATCCGAGATAACGGTGGTATTCCGTTGTGCAAGGGTTTTGAGGGTTTTCCTTCTGCTCTATGTATATCTGTGAATGATGTAGTGGTGCATGGTATTCCGGGTGATTTATTTATCAAGGAGGGTGACAATGTTTCTTTGGATTGTGTGATTGAGCTTGACGGGTATGTTGGTGATTCGGCATATACATTTGCAGTGGGCGAGATTACTCCTGAGATGCAGCGGTTGTTGAAGGTCACGAAAGAGTGTTTGTATCTTGGAATAGAGAAGGCCAAGCCGGGCAATCGTATTGGAGACATAGGTCATGCTGTTCAGTCACATGCTGAGAAGAATGGTTATGGTGTAGTTCGAGAGTTGTGTGGTCATGGAGTAGGGTTCAAGATGCATGAGTCGCCTAATGTTCCCAATTATGGGGTGAAGGGGACTGGTACATTGATAAAGGAAGGATTAGTCATAGCCATTGAACCGATGATAACCATGGGGTCGAAGAATGTGAAGTTTTCCAAGTCTGATGGTTGGACATGTCGGACCAAGGATGGGAAGCCTGCGGCTCATTTTGAGCACACGATTGCTGTTAGGTCCGATGGTCCGGAGATTCTATCCAGTTTTGAAGAAATCAATCAATAAATAAGAGGACAAAAAAATGGCAAAGCAAGCGTCAATACAATTGGATGGTACCGTGGTAGAGTCTCTCGGTAATGCGATGTTCCGTGTTGAATTAGAGAATGGTCATGTGATTATTGCACATATTTCGGGCAAGATGCGCATGCACTATATCAAGATTCTTCCTGGTGACAAGGTTCAGATAGAGATGTCGCCGTATGATTTGACGAAGGGGAGGATCACATATCGTCACAAGTAGTGGAGCTGTCAGAGTCAGGATATGTCGATGCGTTTTCAAAACAGAAAAACCTTAAAACCTTAAATAAGAGATGAAAGTAAGAGTTTCAGTAAAGAAAAGATCTCCTGAATGCAAAGTGGTCCGTCGCAAGGGGGTCGTTTATGTAATCAACAAGAAAAACCCTAAGTTCAAACAGAGACAGGGATAAATAATTAAAAACAAGAAAGTAACAATTTATGGCAAGAATTGCAGGTATTGACTTACCCAAAAACAAGAGAGGAGTTATAGGTCTGACCTATATCTACGGCATTGGAAAGAGCCTTGCATCAGAGATATTGGCGAAAGCCGGTATTGATGAGAACAAGAAAGTTCAGGACTGGACTGATGACGAGCAGAATGCGCTTCGTACCATTATCAATGACGAGTACAAGGTGGAAGGTGCGCTTCGTTCAGAGGTACAGATGAACATCAAGCGACTGATGGACATTGGATGTTACCGTGGTGTTCGTCATCGTTTAGGACTTCCTTTGCGTGGTCAGAGTACGAAGAACAATGCTCGTACGCGTAAGGGTAAGAAGAAAACAATCGCAAACAAGAAGAAAGCTCCGAAGGCATAAGTTGAGGAGTTAGAGGGTGTCAAAAAAAGAGAATAGAGGCATCCTATGTAAAAATGTAAAATCAAGCAAGTAAAGAATTATGGCAAAAACTTCTAAGCCGACTAAAAAAAGAGTCGTAAAAGTTGAACCTCAGGGGAGGGCGTGCATATTTGCATCCTTCAACAACGTTATTATTTCGTTGACCAATAATGCCGGACAAGTGATTTCTTGGTCGTCA
>FLNY01004654.1_pt1 | contig 66925 bp, 55 predicted proteins | sample 1140381 | NCBI WGS metagenome assembly FLNY01 (sample SAMEA3878172, study PRJEB12797) | bioreactor metagenome | biome: Moose rumen | place: Sweden | collected 2011-10
TGAAGGTGGGGGTTAGGAGGGACGGGGAGGCAGGGGATGAGGAGGAAGGGAGTAGGGGGGCTGGCGGTGGAGGTTTGGAGGACGGTGGGGCGAGGGTTGAGGAGGAAGGGAGTAGGGGGGGGCTGAAGGTGGAGGTTTGGAGGGACGTTGAGTAGAGTGTTGAGGAGGACAGGGAGGTTAGTGGGCTGGAGGGAGGAGGGTTGTGGGTGTCGGTGAGGTTAGGGGGGAGGTGAGTAGAGGGGGCTGAGGGTTTTGGAGGACGGTGAGGCAGGTGGCTGGAGGTTTTCCCGAAAGATAGCAAAAAAAGCCGAATCCTCCCACCGGAGATGCAAAAATGGCACATACGGGGTGCAAAACTGACTTGTTTTGCACCCCGTATGCCTGAGTTGTACCAGCTGGCAAAACTGGGCTAAAGGCCCCGGGCGGCCACGAAGCGGCCGCCCAGGGCTCTTACTCCACGATGCAGCGGACGGAGCCGCCTTCCATCTTGAAGTAGTTGTGATAGTAGTAGCCGCCCTTGTCCTGGCGGATGAGCTTGACGTAGCCGCGGGGCGAGGAGTGCCGCTTGGCCGACAGGATGAGGCTGCGGGTGCCGACGTAGGAGGCATCGGTGCCGCCGGAGATGTATCCGGCCAGAGGGAAGACCACCGAACTGGAATTGCGCTTGAAGTACAGCAGGTCATAGTCGAAGGTCCAGCCATCGCCGGTGCGCTCCCAGAGTCCAAGGCTTTCATCGTAGTAGGGAACCTTGTAGCCGGGAGGGCAGGGGTCGAATTCGGTCTTGTCGGAATCCCACAGGTCGGCGTCGGCGGTGTTCCAGTTGCCGCCCGAGTCGCCCTCGTAGACTTTGGGCAGGGTCGTGGGATTGCTGATGGCCCAGCCCGTGCTCTGCTCGCCGTCCACGGTGGCAAAGTCGAGCGTGGCGGCCACTGCCACAGAGCCGGGGAACGGGTCCTTGCGTCCCCACTGGTAGTACATGCCGAAGGTCTCGACCGTTGCCGCTGCCGATGTGGTGGCGGGGGAGAGGGCGCCCAGGTTGCGGTCCATGATGGGAGTGCCGATGAAGTCTTCCTCCGTGAAGGTCTGTATGGCCGAAGCGGGAATCCAGATGTGCCAGCTCCAGATTATATTGTCGGTTGCATCCCTGGCGGCGATGAGGGCGTTGCCGGGCATGAGGGTGTCGGGAGTCTTGAAGCAGATCCAGTCGTCCTCGAAGTCCACCGCGCTGATGACGCTGCCGGCAGTGACCTCTTCCTCGCCGTTGCATGTCTCCCACAGGAGCTGCACGCCGAAGACGTTGCCGGCCGGGGTCTCGCTGTTGCCCCTCATGGCCGGGAACTTGTAGGTGCCGGGCGCGGTCACGACGTAGCAGTTGGCGGTGCCGCCAGCGGCGCTGAGGTCGGTCGCGGAGCCCATGGGGATGTCTGATTTGTGGTCGCTGCTGGTCGGGGGAACGTAGTCCTTGAGGTGCGAAGTGATGTTGCCGAGGGGCAGCAGGCTGCCGCGGGGAACCTCGACCGGAGCCACCGAAGTCGCGACCTGGAGCAGGTCGTCGTCGTCGTAGAACCTGAAGGTGAACCCTTCGGTGAGGTTGACTCCGCCAGGGATGCAGATGTAGTTGACCGTCTCGAGGGAGCCGTCGAGCTCTCCGCCGGTCTTGGTGAGGGCCGAGCCTTCCTTGACCCATTCGGTCTTGGGGCCGTCGGCGGTCTGGTACAGGCGGGAGGCGTAGCCGTTGTAGCCTACGGTCTCGGAGCCGTTGCCGCTGAACTCGTAACGGTTGAAGTTGCCCTTCACCGAGAAGGTGATGATGCCGCACAGGTTGTGGAAAACCAGCGTGGTACCGCCTTCCTCGAGATTGTAGCCCGACATGAGAGGGAGGTTGGAGTTGGAGAACTTGTTGGTGCTCCTCCAGTTGGTGTTGCCGTTGTCGACTGCCGCCGCACTTGCGGGATACAGGGCGTAGACGTCGGAAAGGCCGTCGTTTTCCTTGGCGGAGCCGGCAGTGTATTCCTCTACATCAAACGTGGCGGTCTTGCCGTCGGCGCTGATGTCGGAGGCGGTGAGGGTGACGGTGGCAGAATACTGACCACCGGCCCATTTGCCGTGGATGAGAATCTCGTCTCCGGCTTCCCAGGCGGTCTTGCCCTGGTCTGAAATCGAGATCCTCGTGTCGGGGGAGTCTGCAATCAAGCAGGTGAAAGTGCGCACGGTCCCGCGCTCGGGAGCGGCGGGGTCCTTCTCGCATGAAACTGCGAGGGCGGCAGCGCAGAGGGCCGCAATAACGAAATACTTTTTCATTGCCGTGTCCTCCTTGTTTAACCCTCGTTCCAGTCGTAGCCGTCCACGAGGTCGTAGTCGTCGATGCCTCCTGAGAGGCTGTCACAAATGATGGCCTGCGACAGCCACAGCGAAGTGTCTGCCTCAGGCGAGCGATAAGTTTTTTTGTCCATATATGAGAGATTTATTGGTTGTTGTCGTACATTCCGTCGTACAGGGCATGGCGCAGGGTCCCGTCGGAGTCGTCCTCGCGGTACTCCCAGCCGAAGGCGCCCAGAAGGCCTTTCCGCTTGATGAATTCTATCCTGCAGGAGATGGATTCCACGTCCTCGTAGCTGGCGTACATGGTGCCTGCGGCATCGCCGAGGTAGCAGTTCTTGCCCACGTCGTCCCAGTGGCGTATGTTGTAGCCCGCCACGCTCTTTCCGCCGGCGGTGCCCTGCTCGAGGGCCTCCCGTGCCATGTGGTACTGCACCGACGAAGGATATACCGTCCCGTCGCCGTGGCCGTAGAAGCCTATTCCGTAGTTCATGCGGTCGTAGGGCACGCCCTGTCCGTGGAAAATCTCGATGCTCTCCTCGCCCGAACGGCTCTTTGTGAGGCGCGAACGGTACAGGGGCGAATTGTGATACGGCGGATTGCCCATCGAGTAGGTCATCACGTTGATGTAGTCGACCCACTCCAGCACGCCCTTGTTGTCGATGTACTTGCCGCTGTCGGAGGCCGCATAGCTGATGAGCCTCCCGGGTCCCAGCGCCTCGCGCATCTCCTGCACCAGGGTGGTGAAGTTGCGCCTGTCGTCGGGGCTGGCGCCGTTGCCCTCGGCAGCGTAGGTGGGATATTCCCAGTCGAGGTCGATGCCGTCGATGCCGTACTCGTCGCAGATGCGCACGCACTCGTCGCAGAAGAGCCTGCGCTTGTCGGGGTCGCGGGCCATCATCGAGAAGCCGTCGGCATTCTTGCCCCAGCCGCCTATCATCAGCAGTATCTTGAGCTCGGGATAATCCTTCTTGTATGCCGCAAGCCGCTTGATGTATGACGGTCCGGGGGCTTTTATCTCGATGCCGCCGTCGCCGGTGTCCTTGTTGACGAAGCGTCCGTGGCCCACGTTGATATGGGTGAAGCACTTCACGTCCTCCAGGGTGGGGAATTCGGCCTCCTTGGTGTATTCGGTGAAATACACCGCCACTATGGGCGTACGGCCGAGGCGCGCGAGGCGCTCTTCATCCTCATCCGAAGGCTGGGGGTCCGGCTCCGGCTCGGGGTCGGGCGTCACCACGGGGTCCGGATCCGGTGGCGGCGGGATGTCAATCCCCCCGTCGGAGGGCTTGCACCCCGCCACCGCCAGAGCCAGAAGGCATGCTGCGAAAAAGCCTTTTGAGTACATAATCTATTCGGCGACGCAGCGCACGGAGCCGAGGCGGCTTTTGGCCGGAGATGCGAGTTTGTAGCTTTTGCCGTCGGCGCGAAGGTCGGCGCCATATGCCTTGGCCTCGGCGCCGTGCGACGTCCAGTACAGGGCCCTGAGGCCGACTTTGTACATGCCGCCTACGGACCAGTCGTCGCGGTAGCCGGCGATGGGGAACACCGCCTGGGGCTCGCCCAGGGCGATCCAGCCGTTGGTGCCGTCCACCTGCCAGCCGGCGGCGGTGCTCACGTCGCCGCTCCAGAACACCTTGGTGGTGTTGCGGGCAGGCACCCTGTAGCCCGGAGGGCAGGGGTCGTAGACGGTCTTCTCGTCGTCGCTCCAGAGTTCGTCGTCGACCTCGTCCATCCAGTTGCCGTCGTTCAGGTGACCGAGCAGGCGGGGATTCTCGATGCTGGCTGCCAGCGAAATCTGGCCCGCAGCCACTTCCTCGTCGGCTCCCGCCCAGGTGGCGATGGCATTGGTCATCGCCGTGGGCGAATTGACGAACGGGTCTTTGCGGCCCCACTGGTACACCAGGCCGTAGGACAGGGGATCCACCATGGCGTCTTCGGCCCTGGCAGCCACAAGGGCGCCGAGGTTGAGGTTCATGAGCGGAGCGCCCATGATGTCGCCGCAGGAGTCGGCGGTCACGGCCTCTGCCGGCACCCAGATATGCCAGCTCCACAGGATGGTGCCGCCGGCGTCGCGCAGGGCGATTACGGCATTGCCGGGCCTGAGGGCGGCGGGGGTATGGAGGATGATGTAATCCTCTGCGTATGAGGCGGATGCCACGACGCTTCCGGCTTCGACCTCTTCGTCGCTGTTCCAGGTCTCCCAAAGCACGGAGGCGGCGAACGGGTCGTCGAACTCCTGCTTGCTGTTGCCCTTGACGGCCTTGAACTTGTAGGCGCCCGGGGCGGTGACGATGTAGCAGTTGGCGCTGCCGTCGGTATCGAGGCTGACTATGTCGTCCGACAGGGGATCGTCGTAGTCCTCAAGCCGGGAGGTGATGTCGCCCAGGTCGAGCGTCTGACCCCTCTGCAGCGCGACCTCCTCCTTGAGGAAGAAGGCCTTGACCGCCTTGCCTCCCTTGCGGAGCTTGACAGAAAGGCCGTCGGTGAGGGTGACGTCGCCGGGAATGCCCACCACGTTGACGCCGCTCGCGAAGGGAGCAGTGACTATCTGGATGGGGTCGCCCTTGTACTGCAGGAAGTTCTGCTCCTTGTCGGTCAGCTTGACCTGCAGGAACTCGTATCCCAGTACGGTCTTCTTGATGCCGGAGACCTGATAGGCCTCGTAGTCGCCGCTCACCGAGAAGCTCAGCAGCGAGCAGATGTCCTGGAAGCGGAAGGTGTCGCCGTCGTTGCAGGCTGCCATCAGCTGGCCGTTGGTGGTGCTGAACTTGGTGTAGAAGAAGCAGTGTCTGAGGTTGTCGACCAGCGAGGCGGGGTAGGCTGCGTAGAGCGTGGTGGCGCAGTCATCCCTTTCGTAGGGGTAGAGGCCCTCGACCTGGAGCTTGGCGGTCTTGCCGTCGGCGCTGATGTCGGAGGCACTGAGGGTCACGGTGACCTGCGTGGCGGCGTATTCGCCGTGCACCACTATCTGGTCGCCCGCGGTCCAGGCGGTCTTGAGACCGTCGGAGGGCAGGACGAAGCTGAGCGTCATGGTCACGGGCTCGGGTGCGGGCTCCGTCTGCGTGCCGGGATCCACCTCCGGTTCATCGGGGTTGCATGCCCCGAGCATCGCCGCCGCACCGAGGGCAGCGATTGCGTATATGATTCGTTTGAACTCTCTCATGGCTTATTCGTCCCAATTCATTGCAGGTGTGTACTCGTACCATTCAAGGATGGCGCTTCCGGGATCCTGTCCGTCCACCTGGTCGCAGCCGATGTACATGTTGATCTTGCTGCCCCAGGTGCAGGTATGGAGAATGTCGGCGGAAGTGTCGAAGGACGTCATCTCGACACCGTTGTACAGGTAGGTCACGTGGCAGTACTCGGAGCCGCTGGGGTCGTACTTGTAGGTGATCTCGACGGGTGCCGAGAAGTCCACGGCGGTGTAGCCGTCGAGCGAAGGCTTGCCGCTCGCACCGCTGCTGGCGGCGTTGAAGTCGAAGCTGATCTTGCCGTCGACGGGGCGGATGTCGACCTTGAACTCGATGCCGTCGCTGTAGCAGAACCAGTGACGCACGCGGGCGCCCCCGGTGATGCCGCTCCAGCGGAAGGTATAGGTGCCGAAAGGCATGCTGCCCTGGTTGAGGCGGGCCTTGGCGGTGAAGAGCGTGCCGACGTCCTTGGTGTAGGCGGGAGCATTGGCCCAGTCGGACTTCCATGCCCCCATCTCGTCGTTGTCCATCAGGTGGCGTTCGGCCTGGATGGGGTACGCCTGCTTGATGATTATCTCCTTCTCGGCAACGGCGTCGCCGGGATTGACGGCAATGGTCCTGAGGACTATGCTGCCGGTGCGCAGGGACGTGCCGGCCGAATTGTCCTGGAAGGAGAGGCTGAGCGTGCCGTCGCCGTCGTGCCCGTCGGGATTGACGATGCTGAACCAGTCGGTCTCACCGCCCTTCTCGGCAGTCCATTTGGCGTTGGAGACGACGTGAATCTCGCTCGAGAGCTGGTCGTAGCCCACGCGCACCTCGAAGGTGTCGGGGTCGAGCTGCACGCCGTCCTGGGTGAACTTGACCGTCGCGCGCTCCTCGCCGTTGCGGTCGTAGACCGAAACCGCGGCATAGCGCTTCTCGCCGGTGTTCTCGGTGGCGTTGAGCGTGACGGTGCCGTCCAGAGAGCCGGTGGCTCCGCCGGCGAGGGTGAGCCAGTCGCCTTCGATTACCCTGGCGCTCCAGTCCTGGTTGGAGATGACGTCGAAGGAAATGTCTCCGCCGTCCTTTTCGAGCAGAAGGCCCTCGTCAAGCTCTGCTGCGGGTACGCGCAGGTAGGCGATGCCCCTCTGGTACACGGTGACGGTCTTGCCCGTCCAGCCGCCGCTGGATATCTCGATGTAGTCGGTGCGGTCGTCGAGCGAAGTGTTGTCGTAGTACTGCACGCGCACGGGGGTGCTTTCTCCCAGTCCCACATGGACGAGGGAGTCGGCCACGGCCTCGCCCTCTTCCACGTCGATGATGCACCAGTCGGGGTGTGCGCTCTTGACGGTCCAGTTTTCGGTGGACTTGACCACTATCGTGAAGGCCTTCGGCGAGATGGCGTCGAGGCTGTAGCTGTCGGCCACGCGGTAGCGGAGGTCGACGCTCGGGAGCGGTTCGTCCACCTTCTGCCCGCAGCCGCACAGCCCCGGGAGCAGGGCTGCGGCCGCGCAGAAGTATAGTATAAACTTTTTCATGCCGCTGGGGGTTTACTCTTCGATTACGCTGTATTCGCAGGACTTGATCACGTACCAGGTGCCGGCGGCCCCGCCCGTGAAGATGCCTATGTACTGATGCCCGCCGAGTTCATTGCCCCAGAAGGGGTTCATGCACTGTCCTTCGCACCGGACGCTGCCGTTGTAGCTGAAGTCCATGTGCAGGTGGGACGGGTCGTCGCCGTCGGGATAGAGGCTCATGCCGTAGGTCTGCATGGCGTTCATCTCGTCGAGGCTGAGCGAGTAGTCGAGGCTGTAGTAGCTGTCCTTGTCGATGCGCAGGCCGTGGCCTCCCTCTACGGAGCCCTCGGCGCGCAGGCGGGTCTTGCCCTCGGTGCACCAGTTGTAGAGCTGTGCGCCCCAGCCTTCGCCCTCGACGGTGTTGACGAACCACATCTCGCCCTTGGACTCGAAGTGGCATTCGCCCATGGTGAGCACTACGGTCGAGTAGCGCAGGGGCTCGTTGAAGACGAGGTGCGACTTGGCGCCGCCCTTGAGCTTGACGCTGCCGTCCTCCAGCATTTCAAAGTCGCCCTCGAAGCTGAAGTTGGTCCCCTGGCTCACTTCGATGGTGCTGGAGACGTCGCCGTAGTCGTCGCTGACGGGCTTGATGGTGATTGTGGCTCCCTTTTCGACGAAGAGGCTGTTGAACGGGGCGCTCACCTTGACCTGGTCGGAACCAACCTTCTCCGCGGTGAAGTCTGCGTTGTCGCATTGCACCGTCCAGTCCATGGTAGCCTTGACGCCGAGCAGGAGCTCGCCGCCGCGGCTGTCGACCTCGAGATTGTCGGCGGGAAGGAATTCGAGCGACTGGCCCTTCTGGTTCACGTCGAAGGAGAACTTGTCGTCGCCTGCGGTCACGGTGACAGTGGTCGAACGGGTGACGGAATTGTTGAGGGCGGCGATGGCCTGGATGGTCTTGACGCTGCCGTCACCGGTGCCGGAATTTTCGCTGAAGCTGAGCCACTGGTCGGCGGAACGCACTTCCCAGTCGAGGTTGGTTTCGAGCGTGAAGGGGAGGGAATTGCCCTCGGCCTCGAAGACGTCGGTCACGGGCTGCACGTAGAGCTTGCCCTTGCGCAGCTGGGTGATGACGATCTTGTAGGAGGTGTCGGTGTTCTCGCCGCCCAGGGTGAGGGTGACGGAACGGTCGTCGTAGCCGGTGTTGGCCACGGCGGTGATGACGATGTCTTCGCTCAGGCTCGACAGGGCGCTGGAGACGGGGGACACCTTGAGCCATTCGGTCTTCTCCCAGCCGGTGATGGACCAGGGAGTCGTGGAGGCCACCTGGAAGGATACCGACTGCGGCTTCTCTCCCTGGATGGTATAGGACTCGAGGGCGTCGCATTCCAGCTTGACGGAAGCGGCAGCCTTCTCGGGAGTCATCTGGGTATCTACGTAGAACTGCTGGCAGGCGGCTCCGAGGACTCCTGCGGCAAGGACTGCGGCGATTTTCACAATGAGTTTCATATTGCGTTGGATTTTATTCGGTTAAACTGCTACCATCCGCTGTTCTGCGGGTTGAGGTTTTCGTTGCAGAAGAGTTCCTTCTGGGGTATGGGGTACAGGTTCATCCTGTCGGCCCAGGTGCGGCGTTCGACCATCATGCGGCTGTACTCGAAGGTCTCGCCTGTGCGGAGGATGCTGACGCCGTCTATCTGGGTCTGGGTCGAGGCGCCGATTTTCCAGCGGCGGACGTCCCAGAAGCGGTGGTCTTCGAATGCGAATTCGACCCGCCACTCTCTCTGGAGGGCCTCCTTGAAGGCGTCGTAGCCCTGGGCGGTGACATCGGGCATGCCGGCGTTGGCGCGCACCTGGTTGAGGGCGTCGCGGGCCGACAGGCGGAGCGTGCCGTCGGTCTTGTCCGGATCGCGGAAGTACTCGTTGGCGGCCTCGGCGTAGCTGAGCAGGGTCTCCGCATAGCGGTAGACGATCCAGCTGTGCTTGTTGGAGAGCTCGGCCTCGGGAGTGAAGCTCGTGGTCTCCTGGATGTAGCGGCGGAGGTAGTAGCCCGTGGGCGAACCGAGGTCGGCGCGGGTGGCGGAGTAGTCGGCGCCTCCCACGAAGGTCTCGATGGTGGAGCCCTTGAAGCTCATGCCGTTGGCGAGGATGGCGCGCTCGAAGCGGGGGTCGCGGCCCTCATAGGGGCGGGTGACGTCGAAGTCAGGGTCGTCGGTCTGCCAGCCGTCGGAGCCGAGGGTGATGTCGTAGCCCGCGGCGGTCTGGAAGGCGTCAACGAGGTTCTGCGTGGGGTAGGTGCCCGACATCGAAGTGCGCTTGCCTTCGGTGAAGCGTACCGGGAAGTTGTATCGTTCGAAGCTCTGGCTCTCGGAGCGCAGGATCTGCATCACCACCTCGGGTGACTGGGCGAAATTGTTGGCCTTCTCGGAAGGGTCGAGCCTGTAGAGGCCCGAATCGATCATGTCCTGTGCCGCCCTGGCGGCCCTGAGCCACTTCTGGTTGTCGCCGGAAGGGTTGAACAGGGGGCTTGCGGCATACAGCAGGGCCTTGGTCTTGACGGCCATGGCAAAGCCCCTGGTCACGCGGCCGTACTCGTCGTCGAGCATGCCCATGTAGGTGGAGGGGAGCACCAGAGCACAGCTGTCGCACTCGGCCACGATGTAGTCGATGACATCGTCGAAGGGGGTCTTTTCGATGGTGTTGGCCTCTTCGATGGTGAGCATCTTTTGGGGGACGGGGATGTCGCCGTAGCGGCGCGCAAGCTCGAAGAGGTAGTAGGCCTTGAGGAGGCGTGCCTCGTACGGGTAGTACTTGAGGTGCTCCTGCCACTGCGAGTATTTGGCGTCGTACTTGTATATCGAGATGTCTACGGTCTCCATCGACTCCAGGAACTCATGGCAGCAGCGGATGGCGTTGTACAGCGTCCACTTGGTGTCGACCGTCGAGAGGGCCGACCAGTTGCCGTTGTTGTAGCGCTGCACCGTGGCGCCCGGGTCGCCGAACTCGGCGTCGTCGCAGCCGCAGTCGCGCATGGCGTCGCTGATGTCAACTATGTCCTTGCCGGGCATGTAGCCGTAGATGTTGGTCAGCATCCTCTGTATGTAGCTGTAGGTGCTGTACATGTCTTCGCGGCTGTAGATGCCCGAAGTCTCGTCGAAATCCAGGAAGTTGCAGCCTGCGACAAGCAGGGCGGCGGACAAGAGGCAGGTAATGTTCTTTTTCATATCGTTTCCCGGTTTAGAAGTTGAATTTTACGCTTCCCCAGATGACGCGGGTCGAGGGGTATGTGGCTCCCAGCTGCTCGGGGTCGGCGAAACCGATGTTGTCGAGGCTGAAGAGGTTGGTGCCGTTGAGGGCCACCTCGGCGTCGCATATCTTCAGGAGGCTGCGGGGTACGGTGTACGAAATTCCCACGTTGCGCAGCTTGATGAACGAACCGTCGCGGTACCACAGGGAGTTGTTGCGGTAGTTGTTGTCGCCGTCGAGCGTGGTGAGGCGGGGCATCGTCGCGGTGGCGGCGTTCTCGGGAGTCCAGGGAACCTCCCTCAGCAGGAAGGTGTCGGAGATGTTGCCGTTGTTGGCGAGGGGCTGGTAGAGGGGCGATTCCAGGAGGTTGACCGTGACTCCGGTGACACCCTGGAAGTCGGCGAACACCTTGAATCCCTTGTAGCCGGCGTGCAGTCCGAAGCCAAACTCGAGCAGCGGCGTGCTGGAACCGAACATCTTGACTATGTCCTGGCTGTCGATGACGCCGTCGCCGTTCTGGTCGCGGTACTTGAGGTCGCCGGGCCGCACGTCGCCGAAGGTCTGCTTGGGAGAGTTGTTGATTTCGAGCTGGTTCTGGAAGATGCCTATGACCTCGAGGCCGTAGCGCTGTCCCACGGGGTTGCCCTTGTGGTACAGGTAGTCGTACTGCTGGAAGGCCTGGCCGTCGTCGATGACGGTGGTGAAGAGCCAGCCGCCGTTGGCGTAGACGCCGTACTCGAAGTCGCCGGCCTTGTCGTCCCAGGCGATGGCGGCGTCGATGCCGCGGTAGCGGTACTCGCCGAGGCTCTGCGCGCTCATGCCTATACCGATGACCTCCGATATGTTGGACGGCGAGATGAGGATGTTGCTGCGCTGCTCCCAGAAGGCGTCGGCCGTCGCGGTGAGGCGGTCACCCAGGAGCCTCGTCTCGAGCCCGAAGGTGACTTTGTTGGAACGCTCGGGGGCGAGGGTGATGGCGGCCATGTCGCCCTCGGCGCGGCCTGAATAGCTCTTGAAGGACTCCCCGGGGCCGAAGTTGTAGCTGTGGCCGTTGCTGGAGCCGTACACCTGGCGCCAGAGCTCATGCTCAAGGTCGGCGTCGGAGCCCGAGAGGCCCCAGGAGGCCGAAGCCTTGACGTAGGGCTTTTCGGAGATTACGGCGCCCAGGCTCACCGCCGGATACAGGTTGAAGCGGCTGCCCTTGGGCATGTAGGCCGAACCGGCGTAGTTGATTACGGCGTCGGCGAAGAGGCGCTGCCTGTAGTTGTAGCTTGCCGTGGCAAAGATTTCCTGCGTCTTTGAGGAGGCGTTGCGGCCGCTCTCGACCCAGGAACGCTGGCGGTAGGCGGCGTGCGCCTCGATGTGGTGGTCGCCTGCCTGGCGCACGTAATTGACGCGGCCGAGCAGTTCGAACTTCATCTGAAGGTCGCTGAACCAGTGGCTGAATTCGACGGTCTTGGAATCGGTGCCGTAGTACTTGAGCGCACCGTCCACGAGCTCCGCGTAACGGAACTCCTTGGTGGCGGTCTCGGTCATCTTGCCTATGTAGTCGAAGGCGACCGAGGCGTCGGCGCTCAGGCCGGGCAGCAGGGAACCCATATCCTGGCGGAGGTCGAGGTTGGCGAGCACCTTGGTGTTGGAGTACTGGTGCTGGCCCGACTCCTGGAACTGGGCGACGGGGTTGCCGGAGCCGTAGATGGAGGAACCGCCGTAGGTGCCGTCTTCATGCCTGATGGGGAATGCGGCCGAAGGGATGTTCCAGACAAGCTTGTCGATGGCGTTGCTGCTGCGCATGCAGTAGGGCTTGTTGCTCTCCGACAGGCGGGCCATGACGCCGATCTTCATGGCGGTGGATTCGGTGATGTTGACGTCGACGTTGGCCCTGATGCCCAGACGGTTGTCGTAGACGTGGCCGTTGTAGCGGTCGTCGGCGGTGGGGGTGACGTACATCCCGTTGTCCTTGAGGTAGTCGACGGCGGTGAAGTAACGGAAGTTGCGGTTGCCGCCGCTGAAGGTGAACTGGGCGCGGTGGTTGTCACCGTGGTCGCGGTAAATCTGGCTCCACCAGTCCACGTTGGGGTAGGCGTACTCGTCGGTCTTGTTGTAGAAGCCGTTGAGTTCCTCGCTGGAGTAGCGGGGGGCCAGACCGTCGAGCTCGCGGGCCTGGTTCATGTAATATGCATAGGTGTAGGCCTCCGAGAACGTGGGGGTACGGTAGGGCATGGCGTAGCCGTACTGGTACTTGGCCGTGACGTGCAGGGGGGCGTTGGTGCCGCGCTTTGTGGTTATCATCACCACGCCGTTGGCGCCCTTTACGCCGTAGAGGGCTCCAGCCACGGCATCCTTGAGCACTGTAATCGATTCTATCTCGATGCCCGTGAGGTCGTTGAGCTCCCTGGCGAAGCCGTCCACCAGGATGAGCGGGCTGTGGCCGTGGAGGCGCAGCTTCGACTGGTTGTCTTCGCTGCGGCCGCTGCCCTGCTTGACCAGAAGTCCGGAGAACTGGCCGTAGAGGGCCTTTGCGATGTCCACTTCCGGGCTCCTGTCAAAGAGGGACCCGTCGGCGGATGCGGCGGTGGCCGCCTGCACGTGGAAGGGGTTCCCGAGGACTATGGAGTCCAGCTGGGAGACGGCTCCCTTGTCCTGTGCGGACGCGACTGCCGACACCGTCAGAAGCGGAAGAAGGATATATGTAAGTAGTCTTTTCATCTTCGGGTACGTTTACAGGTTTACCATCCCGGATTCTGGGTCATGCCGTAGCCTTTGTTTATCTCTACGGCCGGAATAGGCGCGAGGTACCATTTGGTGTCCCAGCTGGTGTACCAAACGCGCGGGGGATATGCGTCCTTGAGCTTGAAGGTGAAGCTGGTCGCGTTTTTCTGTTTGTTGCCTGTGACTTCGAGGCCCTTGAGCTTGGTGGTGAAGGCCGATGTGAGGCCCCAGCGGACCATGTCGAACCAGCGCACCTCCTCGAAGCCGAATTCCAGGTCGCGCTCGAGCAGGAGGGCGTCGCGGAACTGCTCCTTGCTCATGCCTTCCGCCACGGGGGGCAGGCCCACGCGGGCGCGGACGGCGTTGAGCCAGGCGTAAGCCTCGGCCGAAGGGCCGCCGTCGGCCTCGTTGTAGGCTTCGGCTGCATTGAGGAGCACTTCGGCAAGACGCATCAGGCACCAGTGGGGAGGGACGTTGCGGTCGGATTCCTGCTGGTAGATGAACTTCATCTGAAGGAATCCGGTGTTGCCGTCCTGGAAGCTGGGGCTCTTGGCGTTGGTGTAGTTGGGACCTACGACTCCGTTCTTCCAGAGGTCGCCGGGCACGCAGACGTTCTCGTACAGGCGGGGGTCGCGGGTCTCGGTGAAGGTGGCGGCGTCGACCTTGTGGGCGCCGTTGGCGTCAGGCTTGAAGAAGGGGTTGCGGTCGGCGCCGAGGGCTCCCGGGTGGTCCCAGTCGAAGTCCTCGGGGAAGGGAGTGCCGTCGGAGTAGGGGAAGCGGTTGACCCAGTTGAGGGTGGCGCCGCAGCCGAAGTCGTCCTGGAGATCCATGTTCTTGTTGTGGTAGCTGGTGCTGTTGCTCTTGCGGACGGAGATGATGGTCTCGGTGGTGCCGCGGTCACGGTACGACTTGCGGTAGGCGAGGCGGTAGTCGGCGGGCTGGAAGAATGTGTCGCCGCTCACGGGGTCGACTCCGGTGGGAGTGGCCTGCACGAGGGCGTAGTAGCCTCCCACGCCCCAGGCGCCCATGAACTCGTCGGCGGCCTTCTTGGCAGCGTCCCAGCGGGCCTTGTCGTAGTTCATGTAGCAGACGTACTCGTCGGCGTCCGATCTCCAGGGGGTGTCGGAGTTGAAGGTGGGGGACGCCGCGAAGCAGAGGACCCGCAGCTTGAGTCCGAGGGCCGCGGCCTTGGTGAGGCGGCCGTCGTCGGCGACGCTCACGTACCAGGGCAGGTCGGGGGCGGCCTCGTCGCACATCTTGACGATGTAATCGACCGTCTCGGCGAAGGTGGCGCGGGGGTAGGTCATATCCTCGGAGGTCTGGACCGCGTGGTCGAGCAGGGGGACGCCGCCCACGTAGCGGAGCATGTTGGCGTAGGCGATGGCGATGCACATCTTGGCCTCGGCCTTCTTGCGGGCGAGCTCGGAGGCGTTGGCGTCGGGGATGCGGTCGGCGTTCTCGAGGAAGAGCCAGCCGTAACGGATGGCGTGATAGTCTTTCTCGCTGCCGAAGCGGTAAGTCTCGCCGCCGGCCGCATGGCCGGAGATGTTGGCTCCCAGCGCTCCGGTGTAATAGAGGTCATTGGGGCCGTCGCCTTCGGAGTGCTTGTTGGAGACGAAGTGGTCGGTGATGGATTCGATTATGTCGTTGCCCATCTTGGAGTCCCAGTCGGAGATGAGGCCGTAGGGCAGGTAGTAATAGGCCGAAGCAAGGACCTTGTCGGCGTCCTTGAGCGAGGCGAACAGGGTGTCGACGGTGGCTCCGGAGGTTTCCGGCGCCTTGCTGAGGCCCTCGTCGCCGAGCTTGAGGCTTTCGCATGCGGCTGCGCCTGCAAGGAGGATCACAGCGCTGAGTATTCCTGATATTCTTTTCATGGCTGGCCTGTTTTAGAAGTTGATGTTGAGGGCCATGTTGTAGGTCTTGACCAGAGGGTAGGTGCCGTCCGCGTCGCTGGACTTGGCTTCCGGATCCTGGAGGGTCATCTTCGAGAAGGTGAGCAGGTTGTATCCGGTGAACATGACGCCCACGCTGCTGATTCCCAGCTTGTCGAAGAACTTGTTCCGCGAGAAGGTGTAGCCGAAGGACGCGCTCTTGAGACGCAGGTAGCTGGCGTCGACGGTCCAGAGGGTGGAGTTCTCGGAGTTCCAGGGGTAGTTGGTCTTGGTGAAGCGGGGCAGGGTGCCGTCCTCACGTCCGGGGGCCCAGGGGTTGTCGTTGTCGATCCAGCTGTTCTCGGCGAATATCTGGAGCAGGCCGCGGTGACCGGAGTTGGTGAACGGGATGCGGTAGTCGGCGTTCCATACGCGGTTGACGCCCGTGGCTGCTATCCAGTTGAGGTTGAGGTTGAATCCCTTCCAGTTGAATTTCCAGTTGGAACCGAACACGTACTCGGGGCGGTCGGGATAACCGCAGTACATCTTGTCCAGGCCGTCGACCTTGCCGTCGGGGATGGGGTTGCCGTCCTCGTCGAGGGCGCCGCCGATGTCGGCATACATGCAGTCGCCGGGATAGACGGTGGTGGAAGGCTGAGGCAGGTCGGGGTTGAGGTGCATCACGCCGTCCTCGTCGTAGTAGAAGTCGCTCTTCTGGTACAGGCGCACGAACTGGTAGAGCAGGTGGCGGTTGGTGGAGCCGCCGGTCTGGTTCTGGTAAGGCATCTCGGATGCGACCTCGTCCATGAAGACTATCTTGTTGCGGGCGAAGGTCACGTTGGCGTTGAGGTCATAGTTGAATTCGCCGATGTGGTCCTTCCAGCCCAGCTCGACCTCGTAGCCGCGGTTGTCGACCTCGCCGAGGTTCATGTTGGGAACGCTGGTGGCGATGATGCCGGGAAGGGAGGTGGGAGCGATGAGGATGCCGGTACGGTGCTCGTAGAAGACGTCGCCGCCGAAGTGGAGGCGATTGCGGAGTATGTCGAAGTCGAGGCCGAGGTTCGACTTGAGTGCGGTCTCCCAGGTGACGCCGGTGTTGCCGGGGGTGCCCATCTCATAGCGGGGGACGCCGCCGGTGGCGTTGGTGCCGAAGTAGTAGTCGCCGGCCTCGTTCCACACGCCCTCCATGTACATGAAGCGGGTGGCGTTGTTGCGGTCGTTGCCCACAAGGCCCACCGAGGCGCGCAGCTTGAGGTAGTCGATCCAGCCGGTCTTGCGTATCCAGGGTTCCTCGGACAGGACCCATCCCAGCGAGACGGAGGGGAAGAAACCGTAGCGGGTCTTGCCCGGGGCGAAGTTCTCACTTCCGTTGTAACCGGCGCTCAGGTCGATAAGGTACTTGTCCATGTAGCCGTAGGTCACGCGCCCGACGAATCCCACGTAGCCTCGGGGCAGCCACTGGTAGGCCATGCTGCTGCCGCTGCTGGTCTTGGGGTAGTAGTCGCGGCTCTGGTTGTACAGCAGCAGGCCGCTCACGGCGTGCTTGCCTGCGAAACGGCGGCTGTAGTCCATGCGGGCTTCGAGGTACCAGTTCTTGTCGTCGGAGGTGGACTCGCTGTAGCTGAGGGGGGACTTGCTGCCCGAAATCACGTAGACGTAGGTCTTGTCGAAGTCGGGGTCGCTGATGCTGAGGCCCGAATCGTCGGCCCAGGAGGCGTATTCGACCGTCTGGTGCAGGCCGCTGCCGCCGATGTGCCTCTTGGTGAGGGACATCGTGGTGTCGTAGCTGCCCTTGACACCCACGCTCAGGCCTTCGGTGATGAAGTCGAGCCTCTGGGTGAGGCTGAGGTCAAGGCCCAGGGTGGTGTTGTACTTGTTGGTGTAGCCAGTGAAGTAGTAGTACTCCCAGCCGTTCCACTTGGTGAGGCCCGAAGGGAGGGCGTTGGTCGAGACGCTCGTGACCGGGAGGCCGTTGACTATTCCTGGACTGCCGACGGGGTGGGCCCAGAGCATGGTGAGGGTCCAGATGTTGTCGCGGTCGGTGTAGGGGGCCTGGGTGTCGCCGATGACGCCGCTGATGTTGAACTTCATGTCGGTGGTCTCGGTGAGCTTGAAGTCCAGGTTGGCGCGGTAGTTATAGCGGTTGTAGGAGTAGTTGTTGTCGTAGTCGACTCCCGGAATCTGCTTGAGCAGGCCGTTCTGGTACATGAAGCCCATGGAGACGAAGTAGCGCACCTTGTCGGAGCCGCCCGAGATGTTCACGTTGTTCTTGGTCTGGAGGAAGGCCTTGCGGAACATCTCCTCGTTCCAGTTGGTGCTGGCGAACATGAGGGGGTCGGAACCGGTGCGGTAGGCCTCGAGCGCCTCGGGGGTGAAGAAGAGGCCGGATTCGGTCTTGCCGTCGTTCCACTGGTACACGTTGTAGTAGCGGGCGAAGTCGTAGCCGGAGCTCTGCTTGATGTACGACAGCGGCATCTGTACGCCGGTGATGGAGCTGGCCGAAATCCTGGGCTTGCCGGCGTCGCCGCGCTTGGTGGTGACGATGATGACGCCGTTGGCTCCCCGCACGCCGAACACGGCGGTGGACGCCGCATCCTTGAGGATGGAGAGGCTTTCGATTTCGTTGGGGTCGACGGTGTTGAGGGGGCGCTCCACGCCGTCGACGAGAATCAGAGGGGAGGAAGTGCTCTCGGACAGTGAACTGACGCCGCGGATATAGATCTTGGCGTAGTCCTCACCGGGCTGGCCGGTCTCCTGGACCGTCGAGACGCCGGGCATCTGTCCTGCAAGCACGTTGGTTACGTCGGCTACAGGGGCCTTGACGAGGGCCTTGGAGTCGATGGTGGAGAGAGCGCCTGTAACGGTGGCTCTGGTCTGGGTGCCGTAGGCCACCACGACGGTGGCTTCTATGGACTCGGAGTCCTCGTCGAGGACGATGACCATGTCGCCCCTGCTTGCCTTCACCTCTTTGGTGACGTATCCCAGGGACGAAACCACAAGTACTGCCGACTCCCCTGAAACCGGTACGGCGAATTCGCCGTCCATTCCGGTTGCAACGCCGGTGGTCGTGCCTTTGATGGTCACGCCCGCACCGATGACCGGCAGGGACTGGCTGTCGATGACCTTGCCCCGGGCGGTGAATCCGCGCGTCTGTGCAGGCGCGGCGGCGCTCCAGGCTCCGAGCATCAGGCAAACCAGTGCAGCCAGTCTTGCAAGCTTGACTACTTTGGGTTTCATTGCAGAATAGTTGTATGGTTAGAATATTGATTTACAATACGCTGTCCTTGCCGTAGACGGCCTTTACGAGGGCCTTGAGCAGGGACTGGTCAGAATCGTCGTGGCGGTACTCCCAGAACATGGCGCCCAGGAGCTTCTTGCCCAGGACATATTCGCCCTTGCAGGCTACGGACTCGGGGTCGTCGTAGCTCAGGAGGTTGTAGCCGGCGGTGTCGGTGAGGTAGGGTACCTTGGCCACGTCGTCCCAGTGGCGGATGTTCTTGCCGGTGACGTCGGTCTTGTTCTTTTCGTACCAGTTCTTGTTGAGGATGGAGTCCATTTCGTTGTAGTTGACTTCATACTCGTAGACTTTGTTGACGGGGTTCTTCTCGGCCTTGCCGTAGAAGGGGACTCCGAGGTTCTGGCGGTTGAGCGGGATGCCCGCCGACACGTGCAGGTCGATGCTCTCGTCGCAGCTGCGCTGGTTGAAGATGGTGCTGCGGTACAGGGGCGAGTTGTGCCCCTTGGGGGCGGCTCCCATGTCGTAGGTCATCACGTTCACGTAGTCTATGTACTGTATCGCGGTCTTCCAGTCCACGTACTTGGCGCTGGAGGACGATGCGAACGAGATTATCTTGCCGGTGCCTATGGTTTCGCGGAGTTCCTTGAGGAGGGTGTTGAAGTTGCGTGTGTCGTTGGGGTCGGCACCGGTGCCCTCGGCCGAGTAGGTGGGGTACTCCCAGTCGATGTCGATGCCGTCGAGGCCGTAAGTGTCGAGGTGGTTCTTGACGGAGGTGCAGAATTCGGTGCGCTTTTCGGCGTCGCGGGCCATCATCGAGAAGCCGTCGGCCTTCATGCCCCATCCGCCGACCATGAGCATCACCTTGAGATTGGGATTGACGCTCTTGAGGGCGATGACTTTCTTCATGAGCTCGGGCTTGGCTATCACTATGCCGCCGCTGCCGTTGGTGGGATCGGCGAAACGGCCGTGGGCGTAGTTGATGTGGGTGAGGAGGGTGGCGTCGGGAAGCTCGGAGGAGTTCTCGGTGTAGTAGGCGAGGATGATGGGAGTCTGGCCGATGTCGGTGCAGAGGGTGCCGCTCGTCTGGGGCTGCTCCTCGCCGCCGGTTCCGGGCTGCTCTTCACCGCCGGTGGTGTCTACGGGCGTGGGGGGAGGGACGACGACTCCCGTTTCGGGCTTGCTGCACGAGGAGGCGCAGAGCAGAGCAGCCGCCATAAGGGCGCCGAAGGCCGTCGCGAAATGATTCACTGTCATGGCTTATAGATTTTTACGTTTTTCCATTCGCTGTCCCCTTCCTTGCGGATGAGGATGTCGGAGCGGTTGCGCAAGGGGTTCCAGCCGCCCACAACGTTGAAGATGTAGAGCATGCGGAAGCTGTGCCAGCCGTCCTGCAGGGCGAGCTCGGCGTCGGCGCGGGAGTGGCGCTTGACGGGGGCTCCGCTGTTGTCGATGAGGAGCGTTCCGTCTATCCAGACCTCGTCGCAGTCGGAGGAGAAGCGGTAGACGCCGGTGCCGTCGGCCTTGAAGCTCCCCTCGGCCCAGGCCGCAAAGAAGCGGGTCGAGTCGGGAAGATTGCGGTCGTAGGGCTCCAGGGACGTGATGTCGCGGAGGCGCTCCACCTCCACCTCGCGCCACGAGGCGCCCTCGCAGTCGGCTCCGGAGAGGAAGCGGCCGTCGGCGCGGCGCACCCTCAGGGGCTGCGGCCCGCCTGCCGGCAGAGGCTCCATCTTCTTTATGTCTATCGTGCGCACGGGCCCGACCTTGCCGTAGAGGGTGAGGGCGGCTATCTTGAGGGTGGCGTCACCGGTGAATTCGAGGGGCCAGTAGTAGCGGGGGCTGTCGGGTGTGGGGGCGGAGCCGTCGACGGTCCAGACCATTTCCTGGGTGCGGGTGGTGGTGAAGGCCACCGAGAGAGAGTCGGTGAAGGCGAGATGGCTGCATGAGCCGCCGGGCTGCTCGGGCAGGGGGATGTGGTAGACGATGCCCTCGGCGTCGAGCCGCCGGCAGGCGGCGTCGGCGCGGCGGCAGAAGTCGCTCCAGTCCTTGCCTTCGGGACTGCTCCAGGCTATCTCCGCGAGGGCGAAGGCCCTCGGAAGGAGCATGTACCATCTCTGCCAGGGTTCATACATGTATTCCGACCAGTTGTTGCACTGGACTCCTATCACGTGGTGCCCCTTGCCGGCCTGCGCGAGCTCGGCGGGCACGGGGTCGTAGCTGTAGACCTTCCGGAGGGTGGTGTAGTTGCCTATCGTGGGCGGCTCGACCTTGCTGTCGCCCTGGAAGGCGTCGAGGTACATGCCCTCGCTGCCAGGGGTCATGATGACGTCGTGCCCTGCGGCGGCGGCCTTCCTGCCGCCCGACTCGCCCCTCCAGCTCATGACCGTTGCCCGGGGCGAGAGGCCGCCCTCGAGTATCTCGTCCCAGCCGATGAGCTTGCGGCCGTGCCGGGCCAGGATGTCCTCCATGCGGTGGACGGCATAGCTCTGGAGCTTCTCGGTGGCGGTGCCGCGGCCGTCGGCGGTGATGCCCTCGTCGAGTATGCGCTGCTGGCAGAGGGGGCAGGTCTCCCAGCGGTCCTTGCGGCATTCGTCGCCGCCGATGTGGAGGTATTCGCCGGGGAAGAGCTCCACCACCTCGGAAATCACGTCTTCGAGGAAGTCGAAGGTGGAGTCCTTGCCAACGCAGAGCGAGATGTTGGGGGTGCCCCAGGTGTAGAAGGTCTCGACATGCTCGCCGGTGCAGCTGAGCCAGGGATAAGCCCTGATGGCCGAAATGGCGTGCCCGGGCATCTCTATCTCGGGCACCACGGTCACGAAGCGCTCGGCGGCATAGGCCACCACCTCGCGTATCTGATCCTGGGTATAGAAGCCGCCGTAGGTGCTGCCGTCGAATTCGGTGCGCCAGGCGCCCACTTCGGTGAGGGCGGGATATTTCTTTATCTCGATGCGCCAGCCCTGGTCGTCGGTGAGGTGCCAGTGCATGGTATTTATCTTGTAGCGGCTCAGCAGGTCGATCTGTTTCTTGACGTCCTCCACGCTCATGAAATGCCGACACGGGTCCACGTGGAAGCCCCTCCAGGCAAAGCGGGGGGCGTCCTCAATCTCGACGCAGGGGACAAGGAACCTGCCCTTCGGCAGGGCCGCCGCCTTGTCGGCGCGGGCCGCTGCGGCAAGGAAGGCGTCGAGCTGCGAGAGCTCCGGCTCCGCGGCGCCCGAGAGCTGCAGGAGCGTCTGGCGGGCGTAGAACAGGCCTGCCTCGCCGGAGGCTGTGGCCCTCACGCCCATGGAGCTGACGGAAAGGGTGTAGCCCTCGGCAGGAATGCCCGAAGAAGAGTCGAGCACGAACTCGACCTTGCCCTTCGAGAGGTCAAGACAGCCGTCCCCGGGCACTGTCGAGGCAGGCTTGGGGATGACGTTTATCGCGGCTGCGACAAGGAGGGTGAGGAGCAGTTTCATTTGAGGAGGCGGCTGAGTATCTGTCCTATTTCGGCGTTGTCGTGTATGCCCGCAAACTCCTCGGCGTGAGGCCCGTAGGCGAATACGGGAACTACGATGCCGTTGTGTCCGCGGGTGGAGTAGTTGACCTTGACGGTGCGCTCGGGAAGGCTCCCCTTGAGGAGCGTGAGGCCGCCGGTGGCGTGGTCGGCCGTGACTATCACGAGCGTGTGGCCGTCCTTCTCTGCGAAGCGGAGCACCTCGCCGAGCGTGCGGTCGAAGTCGAGCAGCTCCTCGCACATGATGCCGACCTTGTTGCGGTGGGCCCAGTCGTCGATCTGGGAGCCCTCAATCATGAGGAAGAAGCCCTTTTTGCCACTGAGTATGTCGAGGGCCTTGCGGGTGCTTTCCATGAGCACGGGGCCGCGCTCGTGGACTCCCTTGAGGTCGTATTCGTCGTACAGGCCGAGGAACTTGTCGCCGGGGGCGGAGGCTATGTCCTCGAGCTTGTCTACATAGGTGTAGCCCAGGGCCTGCATTTCCTCAACGAGGTTGCGGCCGTCGGAGCGGGAGGTCCAGAAATGGGTGCCGCCGCCGGAGATGAAGTCGAGTCCGCTGCCCACGTACTGGGCGGCGAGGCTCTCCTCCTCCTTGCGGGAGAAGGAATGGCCCACGTAGTCGGCTGGAGTGGCGTCGTTGATGCGGCAGGTCACGGTCACGCCGGTCTTCTTGCCCAGGGACTGAGCCTTGCGGAGCACCGACTGGAGCGGGTTCCCTTCGGCGTCGAGGCCTATGTAGCCGTAGTTGGTCTTGACTCCGGTCGACAGGGCGTTGCCGCCGGCGCAGGAGTCGGTGATGAGCTTGTCGGCGGCGTAGGTGCGGGAGGCGCCCAGGTACGGCATGCGGTCGAGGTAGAGGGCTCCGCCGTTGACCACCCAGGCGCAGCTTATCTGCTCGTAGCCCATGCCGTCGCCTATCATCATGATGACGTTCTTGATTTTCTTGCCCTTCGGCTGCTTGAAGGTCTCGGGCACGTAGGGCTCGGTGCCGGTGTACTCGTCATCCTTGGTGAAGTGGTAGGTGGCGTACCGGGAGCGGTTGCGGTCGAGCGAATCGGGAGCGGCGGCGAGGGTGGCGTTCCAGCCTTCGAGCGCAATGGTGGCGTTGCTTCCCGCGGGGATGCGGCAGCGGACGGTGCGGCTCTCACCGGGGGCGAGGCTGAAGAAGTTGTCGGTCCAGAGCACGCCGGGGATGAGCTCTCCGGAGGCGTCCCGGGCCTTGAGTATGTTCTGATACGCGACGACGGGGGAGTCGTTGGAGAGCGTGACCCTGTAGCCTCCCTCCACGGGGACGGACCGCATGCGGACGGGAGCCTCGGGAAGGGCGGTCACGAACGAGAGGTCGCTGTAGCTGCTGATGGGCGTCATGTACCAGTTGGCCTTGTCCCAGAGGTACTCGTTGCGGGAGGCGGGAACGCAGTAGAAGTTGTCGCAGACACTCTTGCCCGAGGCGTCCCTGAGGGTGAGGAAGACAAAACCGGCGCCCTCGACGGCTCCGAACACCTGCTGCGGCTCCCGGGGGCTGACGGTCAACTCCTTGCGCTCGGAGCGGACGAGCCTGGAGGAGGTGTCGTAGACGCGCATCTCGGCGCTGTAGCCGGCGGCGGGGACCACGTCGTCGACGGCCCAGATGCAGCGGTCGCCGTAGTTGAACACGAGCTGCACGGGAGCGCATGCCTTCTTGGTGCCGTAGTAGCCGGCGGTGGGGACCATGTACCAGTCGTAGAGCTGCCAGTACATCGAAGGCCAGGCCGAATTGAGCATCCACTGCACGATGCCGGTGCTGCGGGGGACGTTGCAGCGGAAGGCCTCGTACATGGCGCGTGTGCCGTCGTAGTCGAGGGCGTGCGCCTTGCGGACGAAGTCGCCGAATCCCCCGGGCGCTCCGTACATGGCCGTCATGACCTCGGTCGCTGTACGGGTGGAATTCATGTCTGAGGTGGATGCGGTGCAGTGGAGGTCCCAGTTGCGGTCGGCGGGCCAGAGGTGGTCCTCACCGACCATGCGGCGCACCGATTCGGCCTGAGGGATGTTCATGCCGATGCCGGTTTCGGTGTTGAAGCCGTAGGCGCCGCCGCGGCGGGTGTCGACGTACCAGTAATCGGGGCCCACGTATTCGTACGGACCCTCCATCTTCATGCCCGAGGGGCCTCCGAAGGCGCTGCTGAGGCCCTTGGCGGAGCAGATGTAGGGACGGTATTCAAGTTGCCCGTACAGAGCCATGTAGCGTTCTTCGAGGCGGGCGTTGGGGATGCGGTCGCTGCCGGTCATCCAGCCGATGAGGCTCACGTGGTTGCGCAGGCGCACGAGCTGGTCGCGGAAGTAGCGGACGGCGAGGTCCTCGGAGGCGGGATCGTTGATGCAGCCGAAGCCCTTGGTCTCGGGGAGGCCGCAGTAGGACTTCCATTCCCACTGGCAGCTCCAGCCCACGAGCGCGAGTATGCCCATGCTGTCGCAGAGGTCGTAGACGGTGTCGTCCTTGCCCCAGATGTTCTCGAACCTGATGCAGTTGAGGCCCATGTCGCGCACGAACTCCAGCTGGGTCCTGATGCTGCCCGGGGTGTCCTGCATGAAGATGTCGTCGGTCCAGCCGGCGGACTTCACGAGGAAGGGCCTGCCGTTGAGGATGAACTGCCTGTGGCCGTCGGCGTCGATGATGCCCTCGATGCTGCGCACGCCGAAGCGTACCTGCCTGGAGTGCGAAACGGTGCCGCCGCTCTTGAAGCATGCGCTGAGGGTGTAGAGCTCGGGGGTGCCCATTTCGGCGGTCCACCAGATGCGGGGGTTGTCGATGTGGACGCTGACGCGGACCTCCCTGCTTTCGCCTGCGCCGAGCGACACCGGTTCGCTGAAGGAAGCCCCTTCGAATCCGCCGTCGAAAGTGCCCTGAACGGGTGCGTCGCTCCGGTTGACCAGCGTGGCCGTGATGTGTATTTCCGCTTGCGTCAAGTCAGCGGGATTCACTTCCGGTTTCACAAACACGTCTGCCACCTGCACATTGGGCGTGGAAACCAACTCAACCTCTCGTAGTATCCCCATGCTTTCGTCGACCGGCCGGGGATTCCAGTCGACATAGCCCGTATTGAGGTCTCCCGGTTGTGCGCGGCGCACCCTGACTGTCAGGACATTGGATTTCTTGGCTATATCTGTGATGTCGTATTCTCTCTGGAGGAAAAGGCCCCTGCATGTGTCGGCGCTTGCAAGGAGGGTGCCGTTGAGGGTGATGTCGGCGCTGTAGCCTATGCCGCCGAAGCGGAGGACGTGCCGCAGTCCCTTTGCCGCCTCGAACCTGGTGGAGAAGATCCAGGCGTCATCGAAGGGGGCTTTGTCGATGCCGAAGTACCTGTCCTGCTCCAGGGGAGCGGAGCCCAGGACGCCGGCTTCGTTGAGGGCGCCCGCCACGGTGCAGGGCACCGTCACGGTGTAGGATTCCTTCGCGCCTTCCCTCTGCATCTTCCAGGAGCTGAGGGTCTGGGCTGACACGCCGCCGACGGCGGCAAGAAGGGTTGCGATTACAAGGACCAAGCGTTTCATTCTCATATTTTTATAAAAGGGAAGCTCCGAGCAGGGCGATGTCTTCCGACGGCAGGGTGTGGATTTGGAGGCGTCCGAGCACGTGGGGGTAGGTGTAGTTGCTTTCCAGGGTGCGCATCATGGCGTCGCGGAACCAGGGCTCGGTGTTGGCGATGCCGCCGCCCAGGGCTATGCAGCCGGGGTCGTAGGCGTACATTACGAGCGAGAGGAGGTGCCCCATGTGGGTGCCGAACTCCTCGAAGAAGGCGAGGGCCCCGGGGTCGCCGCGCTGTGCGGCTTCGGCGGCCTCGCGGCCTCCCCAGCCACGCTCCTCGAAGAATTTCTTGGAGCAGAAGGACTCGTAGTCGCGGCCGTTGTAGGGGACGGAGCAGAGCTCGCCGGCGCCGCAGTTGTCGCCGGTCATGAGCTTGCCGTCGACCACGATGCCTATGCCGGTGCCGGTGCCGAGGGTGACGCCCACGGTGACGCGGCTCCTGAATCCGAGGGTGGCGGCGGCGCCTAGGGCGAAGCAGTTGGCGTCGTTGTTGACCTCGACGCGGGCGTCGAAGCGGCCCTCGAGGTATTCCTTGAGGCGGACTTCCTTCCAGGAGGGGATGTTCATGGCGTCGTAGACTATGCCTTTTTCGGGGTCGACGAGCGTGGGGACCCCGATGCCGATGCAGTCGACGTCGGGGGTGATGATTTCCTCTATCCTGCCGCTGAGGCTTTCGAGTGTCTGGGCGAGGGTGGCGCCTGCCGGAAATGAGGGAGCGCAGGCCTTCCTGACTATGTCGGTGCCGTTTACGAGTCCGAGGTTGATGGTCGTTCCGCCTATGTCTATTCCGAGTAACATGTTAGCTTTAGTGTTGTTGCAACAAAAATATAAGTTGATTCGCTTCGGGTGTGCGATATTTGCGTATTTATCCTCCCAATTTGCGCATTTCTCGCCGCCTGAATTCGCTCGGGGTGCATCCTTTGACGGCGAGGAAGCGCCGGCTGATGCTCTTGGTGTCGGGCTCGTCAAGGCGGGCTGCGATGTTGGCGATGGAGTCGTTGCTCGAGACCAGCAGTTCGGCGAAGCGGTCCATGCGCAGGGCGGTGATGTACTGGTAGATGGTGGTGCCGGTCTCCTTGCGGAAACGCTGCTCGAGGAGGCGCCGCGACAGGGGCACCTGGGCGAGGACGTCGGGGACGTCGATACGCCGGTCGATGTTCTCGCCTATGTACTGGAGGGCCTTGAGTATGGCCTTGTCGCGGGTGGCGAACACGTTGGAGGAGGACCGGGTGACTATGTTCATGGGACGCATGACTATGTCTTCGCCCTTGTAGGAGGGGTGGCTGACCATGGTCGTGGCGAGCCGTGCCGCCTCGTAGCCGCCGCGTTCGATGTCTACGTCGATGGACGAGAGCGAGGGGACCGACATGTTGCAGAGTATCTCGTCGTTGTCCACTCCCAGGATGGCCACCTCCGAGGGCACGCTGATGCCGCAGGCGTTGCAGGCCTGGATGAGGATGTTGCCCTGGTTGTCGTCGCAGGCCATGACGGCCACGGGCTTGGGGAGCCCGAGCAGCCACTCCGTCAGGTCCCTCATGTCGAAATCCCATATGCCCGAGATCTGCTGGCGGTCGTAGATGTGGAGCTTGTATCCGGCCTTGACCACCTCTGACCTGTAGCCCCGGCAGCGTTCGTCCGACCAGCAGACGCCCCGGTATCCCACGAAGCCGAAGTTCTGGAAACCCCTCGACAGGAAGCGCCGGGCCGCCATGGCTCCGGTACCTTCGTAGTCGGCGGTGATGTTGGGGATGTCGCGGAACTTGACTATGTAGTCCTGGGCGAGCACCACGATGCCACGCTTGCTGAAGGCCTTGACGTCCTCGTCGGGCTCGAACTGGCCTATCACGACGTCGATGTCGCGGCTTACCGCCCATTCCACGACCTTTTCTATGCCCAGCTGCCGCTTGTACCGCTCCGGCATCTTGAATACCATCCACGGTTCCGTCTCCTGGGCGTATTCGAGGATGCCGCGGAGCAGGCGGTAGGCGAACTGCTCGGTGAAGTCGGTGATGAACAGCAGGTTCATATGCTCTTGACGGCTTTCTTGAAGTCCTCCCGGCGGTAGTACGGGCCGCCCTGGTCGGCGATGGTGGTCAGGATTCTTTTCATGCGCATTTTGGTTACTGAGCGCCAAAATAACGAAAATTTTTCCTGTTTTCTGCGCCTTTTGCGCAGGAGTTACCACAATTTGCGCAAATTACGATTTTCCGCGCCGCCAGAGTTCCCAGCTGTTGAAGAGGTTCTGCCAGATTGCATAGAGGCCGCCCGCCACCGAAGTGACGGGGGTCATGAAATTGTAGCCCAGCCAGATAAGGAAGCCGGTGTTCTTCTGTCCCAGGGACTGTCCGGCGGTGATGCGCTGCGTTTCCTCGGGCGTGCCCTCGGCGCCGGCGTGGAGCCTGCGGCCTATGCGGCGTCCCGCTGCGAACTGCAGGGCGCAGGCGCCCAGCGACACGGCCACTATGAGCGCCACCGCGCCCGCCCCGAGGCTGCTCAGCAGCAGGGCCCGCGTCGACAGCACCATCGCGAGGGTGAGGCCCACGCCCCAGATGTAGAACGTGTAGCGGCTGAGCCGCATCAGGAAGCGCTGCAGCCTGCGGGTCGTGTACCTGATGAGCCACGCCGCGAGCGCGGGCAGTATCAGCACCGGGAAAATCTTCAGCGCAATGTGCCCGACATAAGCCCAGAAACCCATTGATTCGGAGGGGTTTACCAGAGGGATGACGATGGGGATGAGGAAGGTCGCGGCCACGTTTGCGATGGCCACGTAGGTGATGGTCTCGGACAGGGACCCCCCGAGCTTCTCGGTCACTACGCCCGCCGCGGCCGCGGTGGGGCATATGATGCAGAGCATGGCGCACTCGAGCAATATCCTCGTCACCCGGGCGCCGGTAGTGGCCGCCGTGGCTGCGGGCAGGGCAAACGCCGCCGCTGCCGCCAGCAGCAGGAATCCCATGGTCTGGAAGGCCAGCACATACGCGTGCCAGCGGCGGGGCTTGAGGTCGTGGGGCGAAATCTTCACGAACTGGAAGAACAGCAGCAGCGCTATCACGAAGCGCTGTCCCTCAGAGGCCAGGGTGTGCAGGACATGCCCCGCAGGGTGCAGGAACGGCAGCCCCCGGTAGGCCAGGTAGAGGCTTATTCCCAGTACGATCGCAGCCGGCAGCATCCAGTTCTGGATGGTTCTCTCGATATTTCGTCCCATATAAGCTGACTTTGGGGCGCAAAGTTATTAAACTTTGAGGAAAAATGTTTAAATTTGCCCAAATTGCGTAATTTTGACCATGTCCAAGCAACTGATAACCTTAGCAGCGGCGGCCCTCACCCTTCTGGCCGCTTGCACCAGGCAGGGTGCCGTGCCCGAGCAGGCCGCACCCTCCGTCCTCAGGCTCAGCATAGGCACCGAGGCCCCCGAAGCCTCCACCCGCGCCTCTTTCCAGGACGACAAGACCCTCCTCTGGCAGGCACAGGACACCGTCGGAGCCTACATGTATTCCACCACCCTCACCAACGTCCAGGGCTCCTTCGGAGTCGAGGGACAGTACGGCCCCTGGCTCGCCCCCTTCGAGCTCACAGGCGGCGCCGGCACCGGTACGGGCGAGTTCACCTTCAAGGTCACCTACCCCGAGAACGGCGAAACCGTCGGCGGCGTTGCAATGTACCCCTTCTGCAGCGACAACAATTACAACTTCTCCTCCTTCGACGGCACCACCCTCACCTACTACCTCCCGCCCTACTGGCGCGGCCTCAAGGACCTGGGCCAGGTCCGCATCCCCATGGTCGCCAACCTTGATTCCGGCGGCAGCCCCGTCCAGTTCAAGCACGTGGGCGGCGCGGTCAAGGTCACGCTCCTCAACGTTCCCGCCGGAGCCCGCTACTTCAAGCTCTCCGCCGACAAGAACATCACCGGCCCCTTCGTCATACGCAAGGATGAGATAGGCACCGGCACCCTCCGCGGCGACGGCACAGGCACCGCCGTCGAGCTCCAGCTCGAGGCAGGCGCCGGCAAGGACCTCGCATCCGTCGACGTCTACTTCCCCGTCCCCGCCGGCACCTACAAGTTCAGCCTCGGCGTCTACGGCGACGGCGTCGTCTACTACGAGGGCGGCGGCAACACGGAAAACACCATAAGCCGCGGCACCATCCTCCGCATGCCCGCAGTCAACCTCGGAGTCGACCTCGGCCCCTACGACCCCAACCTCGCCCCCAAGGACAAGCAGTCAGGCCTCATCTACCAGATGAACGTCTACACCTTCGCCGACTCCAACGGCGACGGCGTCGGCGACTTCCAGGGCATCATCAACCACCTCGACTATCTCGACGCCCTCGGCGTCACCGCAATATGGCTCTCGCCCATCCATCCCGCCGAGTCCTACCACGGCTACGACCCCCGCGACTACGAGGCCATCGACACCCGCTTCGGCAACAGGACCACCTTCCGCAACCTCGTCTCGGCCTGCCACGAGCACAACATCCGCGTCTACATGGACTACGTGATCAACCACACCGGCAACGGCCACGTCTGGTTCAAGGACTGCATCGCCAACGGCCCCGACAGCGAATACTGGGATTACTACTGCATCACCAAGACCCCCGAGGCCGATGTCAACGCCGGCCTCATCGCCCAGCTCCCGGTGGGCTGGATAGGCTGGAACTCCTCGACGAACCGCTATGACAACTGGTTCCCCGTCACCGTCACTGCCGACGGCGGCCAGTACTGGTACTATTCCGGCTTCGACACCGGCTACTTCGTCGACCTCAACTACGGCCCCGGCGCCACCTGCAACGAGTCCCCCGCCTTCCAGGCCGTAGTCGACAACATCTCCACCTGGCTCGAGTGCGGAGTCGACGGCCTGAGGCTCGACGCCGTCAAGCACATCTACGCCGACGAGACCGGCCCCGAGAACATCCAGTTCTGGCAGAGTTTCTACGAAGAGGTCAACTCCATGTATGATCCCACCGACCGCGTCCACCGCAACCTCACCGGCAAGGCCGATGAAAACATCTTCATGGTAGGCGAGGTCCTTTCCGGCGACGGCGTCTGCTCACCCTTCTTCAAGGGCCTTCCCGCCATCTTCGACTTCCAGTACTGGTGGGACCTCCGCGACGCCCTCAACTCCGAGAACGGCCAGTACATAGCCCAGGGCATCAAGGGCCGCTACGACTACCACAACCAGGTCCGTCAGGGTGCGGTGGGCACCGACGCCATCTACACCCCCAAGCTCTCCAACCACGACGAGGACCGCACCGCCGAGCAGCTCGGCAAGTACGCCCCCAAGGTGCGCCTTGCCGCCATGATACTCCTCACGAGTCCCGGCCGTCCCCTCATCTACCAGGGCGAGGAACTCGGCTACTGGGGCGCCAAGGGCAGCGACGACCGCTACGTCCGCACCCCCATCATGTGGACCACCGACATCTCCAGCGCCGCCCTCGCCGGAATCAGCAACGTCTGCCCCGAGGGCATGCTCTCGGCCGGCATCTCGGTCGAGTCCCAGGAGCAGGATGCTTCCTCGCTCCTGATGCTCTACCGCCGTTTCGCCTACGCCCGCAACACCAATCCCGCCATGGCCGACGGCTTCCCCAAGGCCGACGAGAAAAACACCGCCTCGGTCATCAGCTGGTACATGGAGGCCAACGACGGCAGCGGCAAGGTCTGCCTCGTGATGCACAACATCACAGGCCAGTCCCAGACCGTAGGGCGCTGGGACGGCGAGAACCTCTCCAGCATCCTCGTCGCCAGCGACAAGATAACCGTCAGCGGCACCAATGTCACCATGCCTCCGTATTCCTCCGTTGTTTTTGCACTTAATTGACGCCCAGCCATGAAAAAGCAATATATCACCCCCGAAAGCGAAGTCCAGCGCTTCCAGCTGTCCTTCCTCCTTCTGGAAGACAGCCTCGTCGACACTTATGGCGGAGAAGACGCCGACCCCATTGACGGTATATGGTAACAAATCAACCACAAAATATGAAAAAAGTTTACACACAACCCGAGACCGAGGTGCTCTCACAGCTCCCCGGGACCTCAATCCTTGACGGCTCCATCGACGGCACCCTCGAGTCCTACGGAGACCAGAACGATTTCACATGGTAAGGAGGACGCAGCAATGAAAAAGACAAGCCTTATTCTCGCCGCCGCCTTCGCCGTGGCACTCGCAGCTTCCTGCAACAAGGTCGCGGAAGCCCCAGAATTCACCACCTACACCCTCACAGTCGACGCCACCCGTGACGCCGCTTCCACCAGGGCCCTCTCCCTCAGCGGCAAGACCCTGAACGCCGTCTGGACTTCTTCCGACGAGGTCATAGTCCTCAAGGGCACGTCCAAGATCGGCACCCTCACTCCCCAGTCCACAGGTTCTGCAAGCGCAGTCCTCAAGGGCTCCGTCACCGGATCCGTGAGCGCAGGTGACAACCTCACCCTCATCACTCCCCGCAACACCTGGAACTACACCAACCAGGACGGCACCCTCGCCACGCTTTCGTCCGACTACGCCTATGCCACCGCTCCCATCACGGTATCGGCAGTCAGCGGTTCTTCCATCAGCGCTTCCGCCGCCTCGTTCACGAACAGGCAGGCCATAGTCAAGTTCAGCCTCGTCAACTCCGAAGGCGCTCCCCTCAAGGCCTCCGAGCTCATCATCTCGGCAAGCAGCGGCAAGCTTGTCAAGCAGTACAAGGTATCAAGCGGTGCATTCGCCGCCGTCAACGGTGACATCGATGTCGTCCCTACCTCCCCCACCAGCGAGTTCTACGTGGCCCTCGCCTCCGAAAACGCCGGCTCCGACACATACACCCTCACTGCCACCGTCGGCTCGTCCCAGTACAACTGCACCCATTCCGCCACCTTCGAGGCCGGCAAGTATTACGCCGGCACCGTCAAGATGGAGGAAGAGACCCATACCTACACCGTCGCCGGCAGCCCCGCCTCGGTCTTCGGCACAGAGTGGGCCCCGACAAACACCGACAACGACATGGTCAAGCAGGCCGACGGCACCTATGCCAAGACCTACAACCTCACTGCCGTCAAGACCAACATCTCCTTCAAGGTTGCCCTTGACCATAGCTGGGACACTTCCTGGCCGGCAGTCAATTACGTATGCACTGCAGGCGCAGGTGCCTTCACCGTCACCTTCGATCCCTCCACCACCACCGTCACCGCCACCTATAACGATCCTCCGGCAGACGCTACCGACACCTACACCGTCGCGGGCACTCCCGCCTCGGTCTTCGGTACCGAGTGGAGCGCGACAAACACCGCCAACGACATGACAAAGCAGGCCGACGGCACCTATGCCATCACTTATTCAAGTGTCCCTGCCGGCACCGCTCTCGAATTCAAGGTCACCGTCAACCATGGCTGGGCCAGCAACTGGGGAGCAGACGGCGTCCACGACGGCGCTAATGTCAAGCATACCATGAGTGCCACCAAAGACCTCAAGATCAGTTTCAACCCCACCACGCACATCATTTCCGCCACCGAAATATAACATTCAGCATGAAACAGCATTACGTTACACCCGTCTCCGAGGAGGTATCCGCGCTCCTCGCAGCCGGCATTCTCGACTCCTCCGGAGACGGAGAGCGCAGCGGCTACGAAGCCGGCGATGCATTCGACTGGTAATCAATGGAGGACAGCATCATGAAAAAATCAATGTTTGCAGCCGCTGCGATACTGCTCGCAGCCATTTCCTGCCAGAAGGAAATCCCCGCCCCCCAGGAAACCCCGAATCCTGCATCCGGCACCACCTGTTCCATCTCCATCAATGCCAGCAAGGGCCTGGATACCCGCGCCCTGGCACTTGACGGTTCTACCATCTCCGCCACATGGGGCGCTTCCGATGAGGTTGCCGTCTGCATCAAGGGCGGCGCTGTAATCGGCAAGCTCACTCCTTCCACCACCGGCAGCGCCCAAACCAAGCTCACCGGTACAATCGACGCCGAAGGTCTGTCCGAAGGCTCCGAGCTTTACCTGCAGTATCCATACAAGGCCAAAGAGGGCGGTGACGGTTTGTTGTATCCCGTGGCCGAATATTACGACCAGGACGGCTCTCTCGGGACCATCGCCACCGATTTCGACTACGCCACCTGCGGAGTCACGGTAAGCAGCATAGACGATGATGGCATACATGCCTCCGACGCGAGCTTCTACAACCGTCAGGCCATCGTAAAGTTCTCTCTCAAAGACGCCGACGGGCAGCCCCTCGAAGTCACCAAGCTGATCATTGCATCCGATGGCCTCGCTGGGGGATTCTACTACGATGACTATTACCAGGGCCCCGCAAGCATCTATGTATATCCCGCTTCTGCCACCAGCGAGTTTACGCTTGCACTTCACAGCGCCATGACATACGCCCCGAGCTATACCCTATACGCTGTAACCGCCGATGGCATCTACACCAAGGTTTCGCCCGCAACCGGCTTCGCCGACGGCCGCTACTACGCCGGCTCCGTCAAGATGAGCCCCCTCAGCCACGAGGGCTATGATACGGAAAGCAACTGGGGAGTAATCGGCTCTATTTCCGCCTATGGCGCAAATTGGGGCGATAAAGATGACATCGCAATGAAGACCGACGGCGACGGCCACCATGTTGCCTGCGGCGTCAGCATCTCTGAGGGCGACTCTTTCAAGCTCCGCGCCGACAAAAGCTGGAGTTTGAACTATGGCTCCACCTTCAGCGGGGTTCCCGATGCCGTTCCCGCATATACCGACGGTCAAAACCTGTCAGTTTCCGAAGGCTTTTACGACATCTACCTCGACGCGAATTTCGGCATAATCCTGATAGTCGATTCCGATACTGAACCCGAAGAACTTGTCTGGAGCCTTATCGGCGATTTCAACAGCTGGAGCGCAGATGTAGACATGGTTTTCACCGACGGCAAATGGGTAAGTCCTGCCACACAGATGTCCGGAGGGTTCAAGCTCAGGAGAAATCACTCCTGGGAAGATTCGGACGGCATTGTCGGTATTGACTCCAACGACGAGTTTGTACTTGGCGAGCCGTTCGCGGCGGCACGCCCCGGCAACTTCAACATCCCTCTTCCCGGAGATGCCGAGTACATCGTCACCTTCGACCCCGAGGCCGGGACCGTACTCGTAGAGGAATACTCCGCCCCTGCCGCCTCGTACAAGCTCTATGTGTTCGATGAGAAGCTGGCCACCTCCGACTCCTGGGGCACGGCCCGCACTGTCTGGATAAGTGAAAAGCAGGTCGAAGTGGTAAGTTCAGGCACCGGGACCTTCGGCAACTTCACCTACAACTGCTTCGAGCTTCCTGCCGATGCCGTGGGCGAGACCCTCACCGTATATTACAAGGGCGAAAACAATTGCGAAATCTGCATCACCGGCCTCAGCGTTGTCGAGGGCACGGAAGACTACTACTATCGCACCGACGGCATCCTCTGGGGCGCCGTCACCACCCCTTCCGCCCCTGAGTCTCTTGAAGGCGCAAACACCCCCAGATACTATCTGCGCTCAGACTTCGTGTCCCCTTACTGCCACATGTGGAGCGATTCTGCCGCTTCTACCGTCTGGCCCGGCACAGCCATGACCAAGACTGACTCCAAGCAATATGGAGACAACTGGTTCTATGTCGACATTCTGGAGAGCACAGTCAACTTCATCTTCAATGAAGGCACTTCGCAGACAAGCGACCTCTCGCAAGCAAACTACACGGCAGCAGACGGCAGCTACTACTTCTATTTCTACCGCGACGGCACCTCGGGCAACCCCACGGTAGTTTCGTGGTAGCCATCCGCCTGTAGTTCCCCGACACAAGTCTCCGTCCTTTCCCTTCCACGGTGGTCCACCAGCAGGCCCACCGTGGAATTTTTCTTCGGAGTCCGTACACGTTTGGGCGGGTTTTTGTGTACGAGGAGGTCTGTTGTGGTAGTGTCAGGCGAGGCGCACATGGGCGAGCTCCTCGGCAAAGCGGTGGATGCTTCTCTCGATCTTCTCGACGGTTTTTCGGGAGGGTCGGCGGCGCCCGTGAAGGTAGTGGCCGAGCTGGGTCTGGTTGACCCCGGTGAGCCGCTGCAGGCCGGCCAGGCTGAACGTCCGCCCATACTCCTTCAGAAACGCCCCAGGCTGCACATAGAAAACATACTGGATCTCTTCGAAGTGCTTGCCTGTTTGTCCGTAATACTCCTTCATCTCGGCATATGCCATGTTGAAGTCGTTGACCGTTTCGTTGATAGTCTTCCCTTCGCCGAGGCATCCGTATCCCAGCGTGGTGTCGTCAATATAGGCAGAATACCCATACTCAGACGGCTCTATGATTACTCTGACATTTTTCATAATCCCGAAAGTGCTTTGATATTGTTTAATGTGCCGGCGGCAACTTCATGACTCTTGTGATGACTCATCTGGAACGCTTGTCCGGTTACCGGACTGTACCATAAAGGATGCCCATTCCTGACGGCCCCAGTGTCGTAGCAGCCTATTTTCCTCAGCTTCTTTTCCAATTCACTGTATTTCATAGTTTACCAAGTGTATCGCCACAAAGGTAGGAAATTTCCTAACAAACCGCAAGAGTTATTTCTTGTCAGGTCCCTCTATTCTGTTTTGTCCCCCTTGAAATCTCCTGGAGGCAGGAGTCCATGAGGCTCTCGAGGGAGGGGATGTCGAGGTGCTGTCCGATGAAGACTATCTTGTTCATGCGGTCGCCGTATTCGGGGTCCCAGTCGGCGCGAAGGCGGGCGTCGCGGCGCATCATCTCCTCGAGCTGGTCCTCGGGCATGGTGGCGAACCACAGGCCGGCGTCGCGCATGGACTTCTGGCTGCCTGCCTGCTCGAAGAGGAAGCAGCGGTCGGTGTTGTGGGAGAAGTAGCAGAGGCCCTTGGCCCGGATTATTTCCCGGGGCCAGCGCCGCGAGACCATCTCGTCGAACTTGTTGATATCGAGGGGCGGCCGTGCCGTATATACATAGGTCTTGATGCCGTACTCCTCGGCCTCGCCTTCGTCGTCGTGGTGGTGATGGTGGTGGTGATGCCCGTGCCCCTCGTGCCCGTGCTCCCCGTGCCCTTCATGCTCATCCTCATGCTCCTCATGCTCATCGTCTTCGTCATCATCTTCATGCTCCTCCCCCTCGATTTCGGAAATCCAGGCGGCGGAGGTGGCGACGGCGTCGAAGTCGAAGAGGCCGGTGTCGAGAAGTTTCTCAAGGGGAACGTCGCACCAGTCGCAGGGGATAATCTCGGCCCTGGGCTGGATGGCGCGGATGATGCTCCGCACGCGGCCGAGCTCCTCGGGAGTGACGTCAGAGGCCTTGTTGAGCAGGATTATGTTGCAGAATTCTATCTGTTCTATGACCAGCCGCTCGAGGTCTTCCTCGCCGAGGTCCCGGCGCTCGAGGGCCTGGGCGCAGTCGAATTCGTCCTTCATGCGGAGGGCGTCGACCACGGTCACGATGCAGTCGAGCGTGGGCACGCTCCCTCCGGGATATGACCTCTGGACCAGCTGGGGATAGGAGCAGATGGTCTGGGCGATGGGCCCGGGCTCGCAGATGCCGCTGGCCTCGATGACTATGTAGTCGAAGCGTCCCGTGCGTGAGAGATCGTCGAGCTGGGCCACCAGGTCCATCTTGAGGGTGCAGCAGATGCAGCCGTTCTGCAGGGCGACGAGGCTGTCGTCGGTCTGGCCCACGACGCCGCCTTTCTCGATGAGGTCGGCGTCGATGTTGACCTCGCCCAGGTCGTTGACTATCACGGCGAACTTGATGCCGCGGCGGTTGTTGAGTATGCGGTTGAGGAGGGTGGTCTTGCCGCTCCCCAGGTAGCCGGTCAGAAGCAGCACCGGCAGCTTTTTGTCTTTGAGTTCAATGTTCATGGCGCGCAAATTTAACAAAAATCACGGCTCGATATTCACTTTCCTGCGGTACATGACCGTAAGCCACAGGGTGCGGAAGGCCAGGTGGGCGAAATAGGCCGCCAGCAGCACGTGCAGGCAGGCGGGCGTGCCGGGCACGGCAAGGTGCCGCAGGGCCAGCCACACTGCGAGGAAGCTTACCATCGCCCCCGCCATCGCTGCAAAGAGGCTTCCGGAAGCCGTAGCTCCCAGATATATGCCGTCCCAGGTGAAGGCGGCGCAGCCTATGGGCGGCATCACCAGCAGCCACGGGAGGAAGAGGGCGCACGTGCCCGCCACCTCCGCATCGGAGGTGAACAGCTTCATCGCATCCACCCCCAGAAGGGCGTACAGGCCCACGAACACCACCGCTATCCCCATGCTCCAGGCGAACACGTACCGCACAGTGCGGCGCAGCATGCTTTCGTCCCGCGCCCCTATGAAGCGGCCCGCAAGTGCCTCCCCGGCGTAGGCGAAGCCGTCGGTGAAGTAGGAAAACACCATCATCAGCTGCATCATTATCGACGAACACGCCAGCAGCACGTCCCCGAATCCCGCCGCTATTGCGGTATAACCCATATATATGACGGTGAAGCACACCGACCGGCCCATCAGATTGGCGTTCATCCTGAGGAAGGGGCGCAGCTCGCTCCATCGGAAGACAAGGGCGAGGTCGCTCCGGGTGAGCGTGCCAAGCACCCGCCTGCGGTACTTTACGCCGCACACGGCAAGGGTGAACAGCAGGCCCGAATACTGCGCCACGATAGAGCCCGCCGCGATGCCGTCGAAGCCCATTCCGCCCCATCCGAAGGCCCCGAAACTCAGCACCGCCGAGGCTGCAATGTTGACCAGGTTGACCACAAGGTCGGTCCACATCGAGCTCATCGAATCCTGCATGCCCACGAACCACCCGCGCATCACCATGAGCGCAAGGGTCGCAGGCGCCGCCCATATGCGTATGAAGAAATACCGCAGCGCCGCCTCGCAGACCCGGGGCGATGCCTTGACCGGCAGCATCGCGAGGCGGGCGAAAGGCACCTGTATGGCGAGCAGCAGCACTGCCGAAGCGAGCGCGAGCACGAGTCCCCGGGCGAATATGCGGGCGCAGCCGCGGGGGTCCTGCCTTCCGAAGGCCTGCGCCGTAAGCCCTCCCGTGCCGGTGCGCAGGAAGGCGAAGCTCCAGTAGAGCAGGTTGAGCAGCATCGAGCCCACCGAGATGCCTCCGATGAGCGCCGCCGCCTCGCCCCCGGGAAGATGCCCCGCGAGCGCCGTGTCCACCATGCCCACAAGCGGGACGGTGAGGTTGGCCAGGATGCTGGGAACCGACAGCCTGAGAATCTCGCGGTTGAGCGGCTTATCCATCGATAACATGCTCCGCAGCGGCGCAGAGGGCTTCATAAAACTCGGCGCCGAAGGCCTCGGTGAGCGGGCGGCGCAGGAACTGGTAGGCGCGTATGCCCTCACGTTCGCCCTTCTCGAAGGCGCATTTGCAGATGTCCCACTTGTGGAGGTTGAGCCCGAGCGAACCGGTGCGGAACCTCTTGACCCTCACGGGATAAAGTGAGCACGAACGGGGCTTTGTGCAGCCTGCTTTCTCTATCGCGCACATGCAGGCGCCGTCGGGGGCGAAATGGGCGAAGGCGCACGCCGACGAACCGCAGACCAGCGGGGTCACCGTGTCGCCCTCGGGGTCGGTTTCGCTCATGCCGTTGAGCTGCACCGCATCCCGTCCCGCCTCGAGCATGAAGGGGCTGTAGACGGGATAATCCCGCTCGAGGGCGGGAATTTCGGAAAGGTCGAGCGGCGCTCCGGCGTCACCCTCGATGCAGCACGCACCGCGGCAGACGGCATAATCGCAGGCGAAGAATTCCTTGACCACGTCCTCCGACACGAGGATGTCTCCTATCTGTATGATGGTGCCTATCCCGTAGCTCATTGCACCACGAATTCGCAGTTGCATTCCTCCATCGCGGCGAACATGGCCCTCACGTCGGAGGCCTTTATGGCCTTGATGCGCTCCTTGTACGAGCCGGTGACGTCGCGGCCCACGGAGTTGCGCCAGATAAGCGAATTGAGCATCGATCCGGAATCACCTGCGCTTGCCTGCATGCGGTTGAGGAGTGAGGTCTTGGAGGCCGCCAGCACATCGGGGGCGATGTCCTGCGTCGCGAGGCGGTGCAGCACGGTGCGCACGGCGTCGAGGGCCTCCTTGGGCGGAGCGGGAGTCACGTCCCCGGGGAGTCCGGCGGCAGGCACGGGCCTGCAGTTGACGTATATCGATATGGTCTCGGAAGGAAGGATGGTGGCGTCGGCGGTGACGCGGTAGCTGTAGCCCTTGGGCGCAAGGGCGCAGGCGAGTTCGTGCTCGAGTACGGTGCAGGCGAGGCTGAGCCCGGTGTTGCTGCCCGAGCTGAAAGGCCAGAGCGCCGATATGCCCACCGTGACGCCCCTGTCGCGCCAGTTGCCGGGCGCGTACATGGTGCTCCAGCACTCCCGGAGGGGGTACGACATGCGCGGCCGCACCGAGCGCTGCCTGGAGTTGCCGAAGCCGGAAAGGATGTGCGCAAGGAGCTTCTGCACCTGGGCTTCGTCCAGATCGCCTATGAGGACGATGAGCGAATTGCGCACCGCGGCGCCCTGATTGCCCAGATAAGTGTCGACCCTTCCGGGGAAGTCGGGCCCGGGGATGGCGGGCATGCTGCCGCTCGAGAAGGAGTAGCCGGGGCACATGGTGCTGTCGATTATCGCACGGGTGCCCTCGGAGGCGTAGCGGTCGCGCTGCAGGCGTATGGCCTTTTCGGTGCAGTACCGGCTGTAGGCGTCGGGATCGGGGGCGGAGCGGCCCGACAGGGCGAGGATGGCCTTGAGCACCAGGGACAGGCGGTCGCTGGGGGCGGATCCGGTCCAGCGTACGTCGGTGAGGGTGGCCATGCCCTCGAGCGTGATGCCGTTCATCAGCAGAAGGTCGCGGAAACGTTCCCCGCTCATGCCGGCAACCTTTTCGAGCCCGATGGCGTCGGAAACGAAGGAGCCTTCGCCTCCCTTGATGCCGGGAACCTCGGTCCAGCCGCCCTTGACGGTGTATCCGAAGCGGAAGGCGCCCTTGTCGGCGGTCTTCTTGTAGATGACGGTGGCGCCGTTGGAGAAGGTCCACATCTTGCCGCCGGAGAAGGATTCGGCGGAGGTGTTGCTGACCTTGACCTTCTTGCGGGGGAGGGGGAAGGTGAGGGTGTCGGACTGCTGGGGAATGTCGGCGGGGGTGAGGATGTTGTCGTCCCAGCCGGGGGTGAATGCCGCACGCACGCTGTCCGGATCGGGCTTGACGGGGGCTGCCGAATGGATATGGAGGTTGCGGCCCGGGTCGAGCAGGGCGGAGATGTAGCGGTCGAGAAGCTCCCTTTCGCGCTCGGCGTCGAGCCTGCGGCCGGTGAAAGTCTTGCTCAGGGTGGCGTGGGAGGCGAGGTTGGCTCCGTAGAGGTAGTTGGAGATGCACTTGTCGAGCCAGTCGGAGTTGCCCGGATGGTAGATGTCGTCCTCGCGCAGGGCCTGCTCCGTTATGAGGGAACGGGCGAAGGAGACTTCCTCGGTGGTGGTGCCCCTGCGGTCGAGGGTGCCGAGCACGCCTGCAAGCGTACGGGTGGCGGCTTCGAGCTTTTCGGGGGAGGTTTCGACCGAAATGGAGACGGTCTCGTCGCCGGAGGTCATGTCGCTGCCGGTGTAGCGGAAGCGGTAGTCGGCAAGGGGGATGCCGGCCGCACTGAAGGCGGCGCGCAGCCTGCGGCTCAGTATGATGTCCATTTCCCGTGCGAGCTGCCTGCTCATCACGGGCTGTATGGTGTTCATGAGCTCGGGATCGGTGCGGGGGGAGCGGTAAATCACCCTTACGAGCCCGACGGGGCCGGTGCCGGTGGTGACCGCCGCCTCTTCCTGGACGCGCCAGCCGTACTGGAGGATGTCGTCGGCGGGAAGGCGCTGCGAGATGGTCATGGACAGGATGCGGAGCCTCTCGGAGATGGCGCTGACGTCGATGTCGCCGCTGATGGCGATGGCCTGGGCGTAGGGCGACGTGCGGGCGAGGTCGAAGAGCAGGAGCAGGGTGGAGTCGGCCGTGGCGGTCTGGCTTACGGGGACGTCGCTGAAGCGGAAGACGGTGGCGCCTCCGGTATGGCGTATATAACCCCTGGGGCCGTATCCCACGCCGCTGCGGGCAAGGAAGCCGTAGGGCTTGGTGCTTTCGAAGTGGGGAAGGGATGCGAGGTCCTGCCTGGGGCCTGCGACGTCCGTGCGCACGGGCTGCACGAGGGCGAAGTCGGCGAATCCGGGGAGGGAAGTGTTCTTGACAAGGTAGTATGAGATGCCGTCGGGGAGCTGACCGGTCACAATGCCCTTGTCTTTCTCGAGGGCCGGCAGACCCTGCCCCTGCAGGAGGCAGGAGAACAGCACCGACGCGATGATTGCTGCAACCGTTCGTTTCATGGCACAAAGGTAATTATAATTTTGGCACGGGAAATGCAATAAATTGCTATATTTGCACTTCGGTTCAGAATAATAATGTTTCAGAATATGAAAAAGATTTTAGTTTCCCTTGCAGCCCTTCTGGCTGCCGCGGCCGTCATGTCGGCCCAGAACATGGCAGACGCCACCGAGCTCGCCAAGCTTGCAAACGATTCTCTTTCAGAAGGTAACTACGAGACCGCCCTCGCCGGTTTCAAGGAGGCCCTCCAGATGGCGGAGGCCTGTGGTGACGAAGGCTTAGAGCTTGCCGCCACCTGCCGCGACATTATCCCCAAGACCATGAACGCCATCGCAAAGGGCGAACTTCAGGCCAAGAATTACGATGCCGCCATAGCCAAGTTCCAGGAGACCATCGCCGTCGCCCAGGAATACGGCGACGAAGAAACCGCAGCCAAGGCCAGGGACCTCATTCCTCAGATTTACATGCAGAAAGGCGGCGCCCTTCTCAACGCCAAGGAGTTTGAAGGCGCAGCCGAGGCCTACGCAAAGGTCCTCGAGTCCGACCCCGCCAACGGCATAGCCGCACTCCGCTACGGCATGTCCCTCGAGAACTCCGGCAAGGCCGCCGAGGCCGAGGAGGCCTACAAGCTCGCAGCTGCCAACGGCCAGGAAAAGAACGCCAACGCCCAGCTCGGCAAGATGTACCTCAAGCGCTCCGCCGCCTCCCTCAAGGCCAAGAAGTATGGCGACGCCATCCAGGAAGCCCTCACCTCCAATGAGTACGTGGCCAATCCCCAGTGCCTCCAGATCGCCGGCCAGGCCTCCCAGCTCAGCGGCAAGAACGCCGACGCCATCAAGTACTTCGAGCAGTACCTCGAGGCTGCCCCCGACGCCAAGAACTCCGGCCAGATAGCCTACACCGTCGGCGCCCTGTACCAGCAGGCCAAGAACAACGCAAAAGCCAAGGAGTACTTCTCCAAGGCCGTCAGCGATCCCAAGTTCGGAGCAGACGCCAAGAAGGCGCTCGACGCCCTCAAATAAATGACCCCCCTGGAGCTCCTTGCTCCCGCCCGGGACAAAACGGTCGGCATCGCGGCAATAGACTGCGGTGCCGATGCCGTTTACATTGCAGGCCCCGGCTGGGGCAACCGCCATGCCGCCTCCAACAGCCTCGGCGACATACGGGAGCTCTGCGCCTACGCCCATTCCTTCGGCGTACGCATATACCTTACCGTCAACACCCTGATCCACGATGACGAGTGGCCCGAAGTGCATTCCATGATGCTCGCCGCCCAGGAGGCGGGGGTTGACGCATTTATCTTCCGCGAGCAGAAGCTGCTCTCGCTAGAAGGCATCACCGTGCCCATGCACGCATCGACCCAGTGCTCCATACGCACGGTCGAAAGGGCCCGGGAACTCGACGCCCTCGGCTGCGACCGCATCATCCTCGAGCGCGGCCTGTCGCTGCGGGAGGTGCGGCAAATCTGCCGGGCGGTGAGCTGCGAAGTCGAATTCTTCGTGCATGGCGCCCTCTGCGTGTGCTACAGCGGCGAATGCAGGCTCTCCGAGTACCTCGACGGCCGCAGCGCCGACAGGGGTGAATGCATACAGGCCTGCCGATCCATGTACGACCTCGTCGACTCCGGCGGCAAGGTGCTCGTGCACGACAAGGCCCTGCTGTCGCTGCGCGACTTCCGCCTTCTCGACCGCCTGGAGGACCTTGCCGGCGCGGGGGTCTGCTCCTTCAAGATAGAGGGCAGGCTCAAGAACGAATCGTACGTGCGCAACGTGGTGAGGGAATACAGCCTGGCGCTCGACGCCCTCGTGTCCAAATATCCCGACAGGTACTGCCGCTCCTCGTACGGCAAGGTGTCCGGCGGCTTCACGCCCGACTCTTTCCGCACCTTCAACCGCGGCTACACCACCTGGTGGCTCGACGGCAAGCGCGACCGCTGGTCCTGCATGGACGCTCCCAAGTCGATGGGCGAATACGTCGGCGACGTGGCTTCCGTCAAGCCTTCCGGCAGCGGGCTGAGGGTCACTCTCAGGCCGGCGCACGGGGGCGTTTCGCTCTCGAACGGCGACGGCTTCGCCTTCGTGGAGGGCAGCGCGGTGCGCGGCTTCCGGGCCGACAGGGCCGAGGGCCTCACGCTCGAGTGCAAGCGCATCGGAGGCCTGCGCCCCGGGGTGCGGGTCTTCCGCAACCTCGACGCCGCCTTCGAGCGCAGTATAGAATCCAACCCTCCCCGCCGCTGCGTCGACGTGGCGCTTGACGTTGCAGTAAGGGGCGGGTTCGTCATCGACATCAAGGCCGAAACCGCCGACGGCCGCAGCGTCGTGAGCAGCTTCAGGGCCGACGTCCCCAAGGCCGACAACCGTGAGAGGGCCGGGGACATGCTCCGCTCCCAGTTGGGCAAGCGCAGCGGCGTGTACGCCTTCAGCGTGCGCTCGATCGACGCTCCCGGCGCCCTGCCCCTGCTGAGCGCATCCACCATCAACTCCATGCGGCGCTGCGTGGCGGAGGACATCCCGTCGGGCATGGAGAGCCCCCGGCGGGAGAGGAACGGCGCCGGTGCCTGTCATCCCGACCAGGCGGAGCGGAATGAGTGCAAACAGCCGCTCATGCGGAGCAGGTACTGCATAAAATACGAACTGGGGCTGTGCCCGCGCTATCAGGGCGCCCGGGCCACGGGCCCGCTGTTCCTTGTCAACAACGGCCGATCTCTCGCTCTGGGCTTCCACTGCGCCGACTGCGAGATGACGGTCGACAAAATATCATGACCATGTCAGACAACGATTGGAAATCACGTCTCGGGGTGGTTTACTCCACCAACCCCGACTTCGAATACACCTCTCTCAAGGATGAGGAGCCCGACACCCCCGAGCCTTCCAGGCAGAGGCTCATCGTGCGCATAGACCGCCGTCAGCGCGCCGGCAAGCAGGTCACCCTGGTCGAAGGTTTCAAGGGCAGGCAGGAAGACCTCGCCGCCCTCGCCAAGATCCTCAAGACCCGCTGCGGCGTGGGCGGCACGGCCAAGGATGGCGAAATCACCATCCAGGGCGACCTTCGCGACAAAGTGGTCTCCCTTTTGCAGTCAATGGGTTACAACGCCAAAAGAGGTAACTGATGCCCGAACTCTTCCAGTCTTCCAAGCTCGAAATGTCGCTCACCCCGCTCGGCGCCGGGCCGGAAGGACTGGCATGGAGCGATTTCATCGCCAACAGGGTTGCCGTCGTGCTGGTCCTTGTGCTCCTGCTCCTCGAACTGCTCGACATCATCCGCCTCTTTCCCGCGCTTCTGCGCTGCATCCCCCTCTGGAAGGGCAACCTTGAGCTCGAGCATAGCGTCAACCAGGCCCGCACCCGCAATACCGTGGCCCTGGTGACGGCCCTCGCCTTCTGCATCCTGGCCGACAGGTTCGCCCTGCTCGACCCGTCGTGGCGCGCCGCGGTCCCTCCGGGCTGGCAGCTCGCCGTCACCGTGGGACTCTTCGCTGCGGCAGCTCTCCTTCGCGGCCTTCTGTACCTTGCCTCCCCCTTCCGCAGCCGTACGTCCGAGTTTTCCTGCACCGTGAGGCATACCCTCTACAACTACTTCATCGTCTATGCCGTGCTCGCCATATTCTCCGGCCTGCTGCTTGCGGCCTTCAAGGTGCCCGACGGCGCCGTCAGGGCCGTCCTTCTTGCCGAAGCGGCTGTGTTCTACCTGCTTTCGCTTACTCGCGCCGGACAAATTTTACGATCGCGGTATGGGCTTTTCGCAACAATTTTGTATCTTTGCGCCCTCGAAATTCTGCCCGTCGGAATTTTGCTTTTGACGTGTACAAGATGAATATATTAGTTTCTCAGAAAACACCCGCCAACCTCAACGCTTTCAAGGAGGTGGAGGAAAAGTACGGAGCCACCGTAGAGTTCTGCCCGTTCTACCTCATCGAGCCCCTTTCCATCAAGGAATTCCGTGCCCAGCGCATCAATCTTCCCGACTATACCGCGATCGTCTTTTCCTCACGGCATGCCATAGACGCCTACTTCAAGCTCTGCGACGAGACCCGTTTCAAGGTTCCCGAGACCATGAAGTATTTCTGCACCACCGAGCATGTAGCCCTCTACCTCCAGAAGCATGTGGTCTACCGCAAGCGCAAGATTTTCTTCGGCGACGGCACTCCCCAGAGCCTGGTGGGCCTTGTCACGGCCAAGCACAAAGGCGAAAAGTTCCTAATCACCACCTCCGACGAATCCAACACCGCCCCCATCACCACCCTGTTCGGGCAGGCCGGCCTGGATTTCACCGTCTCGGTCATGGTCAAGTCCGTGCTGCAGGACATCTCCGGCATAGACTGGAGCCGCTACGGCGCCCTCGTGCTCTACAACCACAATGACCTCAAGAGCCTCAAGGCGAGCTTCCCCGACTTCAAGCAGGGGTCCCTTGCCATCATCTCCTACGGCCGGACGATAGCCGCCGAGCTTGCCGCCGCCGGTTTCGAAATCGCCGTCCAGGGCCCTTCGCCTGATGTGCCCTCGGCGGCAAAAGCCATCGACGTCTTCCTTTCCCGCCAGTAATGGCAGCCACCCTTCCCAAGGCGGAGCGCATTGCCGGAAGGACGGCAGTGCGCGCTCTCATGTCCGGCGGGCACTGGGACGGTGCGTCCCATATACGTATCCTCAGCATGGACAACGGCCTCGGGTTCAGCCGCATCATGGTATCGGTCCCCAAGCGTCTCTTCAAACGGGCCGTCAAGCGCAACCTGCTCAAACGCCGCATGCGCGAGGCCTACCGTCTGCAGAAGGACCTCCTGCCTGCTGAAGGGGGCGGAAAAGACATCATGTTCGTCTACAGCTCTGCCGAGGTGGCTCCGTTTGCCGTAATCCGCGACGAGACCGCCTCCCTGCTGCAAAAGATTGCCGCCCGATGAGCGTTTGGGACGTAACAAAAAGGGTGCTGTCCGCACCCCTTGTCCTGCTGATTCATTTCTACAGGCTGTGTATTTCGCCTTTCACGCCGCCCAGCTGCAGGTACACCCCCACATGCTCGCAGTACGCGCTTGAGGCCATCCGCAAGTACGGACCGTTCAAGGGTGGCTGGCTTGCCCTCAAAAGGATTCTGCGCTGCCACCCCTGGGGCGGTTCCGGTTACGACCCTGTGCCGTAGGGGCCCATCAGTCGTCGCGATATTCGAGGATGTCGCCGGGCTGGCAGTCGAGAGCCTTGCACAGAGCGTCAAGGGTCGAGAAGCGAATGGCCTTGGCTTTCCCCGTCTTGAGAATCGAGATGTTGGCAGGGGTGATGCCCACCTGCTGGGCCAGCTGCCCGGAAGAAATCTTGCGGCGGGCGAGCATCACGTCCAGATTGACGATAATCATACTACTCCGCCTCCTCCGCGGGCTCCTCTCCGGGCTTGGCTTCTCCCTTCAGATAGTTAGGAAGTTCCATGCCAGCCATCTTGAAGAGATCCTGAAGAGGGGGGACCGACTGCATCAGTCCTGATATGAAATTGGCGGTCGTGGTCTTGCCGTCGGCGTTCTTGCCGCCGTCCCATACCGTGACCTTGTCGATGTTGATGCCCTTGACGGCCTCGACCTGGGTCTTGACCAGTTCGGGCAGCTTGTCGGTGATGAGCATGGTGATGGCCTGATTGGAGTCGCCTCCTGCGGCCTGTACCAGCTGACCGAAACCGGTGGCCTGCTTGGAGAGGATTTCGAGGGTGCCGCGGGCCTGGGCGTCCATCTTGGCGAAGATGGCGTCCGCCTCACCCTTCGCCTTGCGGCGCAGCTGTTCGGCCTCGGCCTCGGCCTCGATGATGAGCCTTTCCTTTTCTATCTGTGCTGCGACCACGATATTGGCCTGACGGGTGGCCTTTTCGCGCTCGGCACGGGCGATTTCGGCGTCACGCTCGCTCTTGTAGGCCTCTTCGAGGGCCTTTGCGGCCTGCACCTTTTCGGCGGCGACTGCAAGCCTTTCGGCCTCGGCCTGCTTTTCGCGGCGCTGGGCGTCGGAGTTGGCGATTTCTATCTTGGCGCTGTTTTCGCCCTTGACGGCGTCGGCATCGGCGGCGGCGACGTTGACGCGGGTGTCCTTGTCGGCTATGGCCTTGCCGGTTTCACCGTAACGGTTCTGCTCGGCGACGCTCTTCTTGGCGTCGTTGATGGCCTTTGCGGCGGCTTCCTTGCCGAGGGCCTCGATGTAGCCGGACTCGTCGCGGATATCGGTGACGTTGACGTTGATGAGCTTGAGGCCTATCTTGCGGAGCTCGGCTTCGACGTTGGCGCTCACGCTGGCGAGGAACTTGTCGCGGTCGGCGTTGATTTCCTCGATGTCCATGGTGGCGATGACCAGACGGAGCTGGCCGAAGAGGATGTCGGTCGCGATGCTCTGGATGTTGTCTGTCGACAGGCCCAGGAGCCTCTCGGCGGCGTTGGTCATCACGTCGGGCTCGGTGCTGATACCGACGGTGAAGCGGCAGGGGACGTCGACGCGGATGTTCTGCTTGGACAGGGCGTTGGTGAGGTTGCACTCGATGCTGATGGGCGTGAGGTCGAGGAACTGGAAGCTCTGGAACACGGGCCAGATGAAGGAGGCGCCGCCGTGGACGCACTTTGCCGAGCCGTGGCGGCCGGTCTTGCCGTAGATGACAAGGATCTTGTCGGAGGGGCAGCGCTTGTAGCGGGCGAGGATGGCGGTGAAGGTGACGAACAGCACCACCACGATGATGAGGATGAGATAGAGTTCCATAAATATGTGCTTAGATGATGATTGATTCGAGTGCTTCTACGAGGAGGGTCTCGCTGCCTACGGCCTCGACGACCCTGATGGATGTGCCGGTGGGGAGGGCGGGGCCGTCGGTGACGGCGTCGTACTCGCGGACCGAGTTCTCGATGGTTATCTGGACCTTGCCGACGCCCTCGCGGGCGGCGGGGATGGCGAGGTAGACCTTGCCTTCGCAGCCGGAGGCGACCTTGAAGACGTTGATGTTGCCGGTCTGCTGCATCTTGCCGAGCCAGCGGAAGAGCATCATCACGAGGAAGACCAGGAGTATGCCCACGATTATCGACACCACCATGAGCAGGGGAGTCGAGGATATACTGTCGCGGAGCAGGATGGCCGACCAGCCGAATCCGAGGAAGAAGTTGACGAAGTTGCGGAAGGTCAGCAGGCCCATGCCGCTGCCGTGACCGGCTCCGGCGTCGACATCGGATGCGTCGGGGCTGTCGGGGCCGTCAAAGCCGCCGGCATCGCCGTCGAGGCCGGAGTCGGAGTTGGCGCCCAGGAAAGTCATTACGCTCTGGATGACGAAAATCAGCGAAACTGAGAGGGTTATCGCCCAGAGGACTTTCATCATCGCATTCAAAGAATTCCACCATTCAATCATAATAGATATTGTTTTGCGGTTTATTTTCTGCAAATAAAATAATTTTTTATCGAAAAACAAAATATTTCTACAAGTTTTTTTACTCGCAAAAAAAGATTTATCTTTGTGGGATATGAACGAAAAGAAATTCACGCTCTGGAACCGTATCGCCGCGCTCATCGCATTTGCGGTATCGGCGGTCACATATCTCCTTACCATAGAACCCTCGGCATCCTTCTGGGACTGCGGTGAATTCATCGCCTCGTCCTACAAGCTCGAAGTGGGCCACCCCCCGGGAAACCCCGCCTTCCAGCTCTTCGCCCGCTTCTTCACCATGTTCGGCGACAACATGCACGCCGCCATCCTGGTCAATGCCATGAGCGCGATCTGCTCGGCCCTCACCATACTGTTCCTCTACCTCACCATAGTATGGTTCGTCCGCCGCATCGTCAAGACCGACACCACCGGCGGAGCCCTCGCCGTCATAGGTTCGGGGCTTGTGGGAGCCCTCGTGTACTGCTTCTCCGACACCTTCTGGTTCTCGGCCGTCGAGGGTGAGGTCTACGCCATGTCGTCGCTCTTCACGGCGGCGGTCTTCTGGGCCTCCACCATGTGGTACGACCGCGCCGACGAGCCCCACGCCCTGCGCTGGATAGTGCTCATAGCCTTCCTCATGGGCATAAGCATAGGCGTCCACCTCCTCAACCTGCTCGCCATTCCGGCCATAGTATTCATGTTCTATTACCGCAGGCGCGAGGACGGCACCTTCACTTTCCTGGAATTCCTCAAGATATTCCTCATCGGAATAGCCATACTCGGCTTCCTGGTGTTCCTGTACGTCCCCTATCTCCCCAAGCTCGCCGCCTACACCGACCTCTTCTTCGTCAACGTCCTCGGCCTGCCCTACAACAGCGGCGCCGCGTTCTTCCTCGCCGCCCTGCTCGCCCTTTGCTTCTGGGGCCTTTTCGTGACCCTGCGCCGCAGCAAGGTGTTCCTCAACACCGCCCTGCTGTGCCTGACGATGGTCACCATCGGCTTCTCGATATTCTCCATCGACATCATACGATCCTGCGCCAAGACCCCCACCAACGAATACCAGCCCGACAACGCCTTCACCCTAGTCCGCTACCTGAGCCGTGAGCAGTACGGCTCCACCCCCCTCATCTACGGACAGTACTACGACGCCCCCTACGAGCTCAAGACCACCAGCTACTGGGCCCCTCTCGACGGCAAGTACAAGAAGGTCGAAGGCCCCGTCGACGCCCGCTACAAGTCCGCCGGCAAGATGCTCTTCCCCCGCATGTGGTCCAGCTCGCCCGACGGCCGCAACGAGGAGTTCTACCGTGCCTACACCGGCGGCAAGGGCCGCAAGATAGCCGGAGCCAGGGACCGCAAGCCCACCATGGGCGCCAACCTGTACTTCTTCTTCGACTACCAGCTCGGCTGGATGTACTGGCGCTACTTCATGTGGAACTTCGTCGGCCGCCAAAATGAAATCCACGCCCCCTCGCCCGGCGACATCTTCCACGGCAACTGGGAAAGCGGCATAGGCTTCATCGACAAGGTCCGCCTCGGCGACCAGCAGGCCGCCCCGGCCGTCCTTCGCGAGAACAAAGGCAAGAACCATTACTTCTTCCTGCCGCTGCTGCTCGGCCTGCTCGGGCTGTTCTTCCAGTTCGACCGCGACAAACGCGGCTTCTGGCTCAACTTCCTGATGTTCTTCATGACCGGCATCGCCATCGTGATATACCTCAACCAGCCACCGTACCAGGTGCGCGAGCGCGACTACGCCTATGCCGGCTCCTTCTACTTCTTCAGCGCGTGGGCGGGCATGGCCGTCGCGGCGCTGTACAGCTGGATTTCCGGCCTGCTCAAGAACAAGGGCGGCGTGCCCCTTGCCGCCGGCCTTTCGGTCCTGTGCCTCTGCGTGCCCGTGCTCATGGCCTGCCAGAACTGGGACGACCACGACCGCTCCGGCCGCCGCACCGCCGTCGAGATGGCCCGCAACTACCTTGAGTCGGTAGGCCCCGACGGCATACTCGTCACCCACGGCGACAACGACACTTTCCCCGTCTGGTACGCCCAGGAGGTCGAAAACGTCAGGACCGACGTCCGCATCTGCAACACTTCGCTCCTCGGCACCGACTGGCACATCGACCAGATGAAGTGGGCCTGCAACGAATCAGCCCCCCTCGACCTGTCAATCGGTCCCAAACAGTACCTCTACGGCACCAACGAATACATCCCCATCATGGATACCAGAGGCCAGGAGATGGACATCGCCGACGTCATGATGCTCTTCCGCCACCCCGACGTCAAGCTCCCCATGAGCAGCGGGCGCAAGGTCGACTACATCGTCTCCAGGCGAATCGTAGTGCCCGTCGACAAGGACAACGTCATCGCCAGCGGCATACTCGACGCCAAGTACTACGACATCATCCCCGACAGCATCACCCTCAGGATTTCCGACGACAAGGAATACCTCACCAAGCCCGAGCTCTTCATGCTCGACCTCCTGAGCAACTACCGCTGGGACCGTCCCATCAACCTTCTCAACATGGGCGGCGACCTCAACATGGGCATCAAGGAGTACCTGATGTTCGACGGCTATTCCTACAAGTTCGTCCCCATCAAGAACAAGATCACCTCCACCGACGTGGGCTTCGTCGACACCGACGAGCTCTGGCGCAAGATGACCGAAGTCTACTGCTGGGACGCCCAGGAGTCGGACGATTACTTCATCGACTACCAGAACATCTACACCAACATGGGAGTCGTGTCCACCCGCACGCTCTTCCTCAGTGCCGCCAGGGCCTTCATGAAGGCCGGCGAGAACGACCGCGCCATCAGCATGCTCGACCGCTGCCAGCAGGTCATGCACCGCTTCCCGCTTGACGGCATTCCCCTCAAGATGACCTCGGCAGGCTACACGACGATAGGAATCGTCGACGCCTACTACCAGCTCGGCGAAACCGACAAGGCCCGCAACCTCGCGGCCTCCCTTGCGGCGGAACTCCTCGAGTCGGCAGCCTTCTACATCGACTTCTACGAATTCGGAAAGGAAGAGTTCGACATGTGCGGCAGCTTCATCTACTACCTTGCCGACATCGTTTCCGACGCCGGCGACGATGCACTTGCCGACAAGATGACCGCCGGACTCTCCCAGATTGTCGACTGGGCAACCGGCCAGGGATCATAAAAATCGTAAAAGTCTTAAAAAAACGTAAAATTGTGACGAACGCCGGGGTGCGGCGTGGCGTTTTGTGCGGGATTTTTCTTTCCTTTGCGCAAAAATGCCGCTATGAAGACTTCAGCAATCCTTCCGCTTCTGCTGGCCGCCGTCGTCCTGTCGTGCCAGCTTCTCGACCCGCCCCTCTCGATGAACCGCCCCCGCGGGAGCGACAGCACCTTCACTTACGTCACGGATACCCAGGCCGTACCCAAGCCGGACACTTCGGTGTTCGTGACGGCCCTGTGTTTCCCCTCCGGCTACGACTGGCGCCGCGACACCCTTTTCGGCAACGTCGCCTGCTCCCTGAAGCTCTACCGCAACGGCGTCCGGACTCTCGCCCTCGCCACGCCTCCGGGCTCGGGACCGTACTCCATGCAGGACGCCCATCACGTGGTGGACGGCTCCCTGTTTACGGTTTCCTCGGGTGAGGACGGCACGCAGGTGTGCCGCGACGGCGAGCCCCTCGCCTCCTGGACCGGCAGCGAGCGTCTCTGCGGCCTGCTGATGCACGGAGGCGTGCTCCACACCCTCGGGCAGGGGAGCGGGGGCCTCGTGTACCGGCGTGGCGGCATCGAGGTGCTCAGGATTGCTGACGGTACGCCCTTCGGCTCGTTCAGACAGGATACCTGGGGCAGTACGGGCGCCTTGTACGTGTGCCGCGACAGCGTCTGTTTCGCCTTCAGCGCCGTCAGGGAAGGGGAGAATGCGGCCTATTTGGTCTGCGGCGGCGAGCCCCGGCAGGTGTTTTCGGCTCCGGACGCTCAGATTCTCGACGTCAAGCTGCTCGGGGGGCTGCCGGCCGTGCTCAGCACGCGCGGGGGTGTCACCAGGGTCAGTTATGCGGGCTCGGAGTGGTCGGTTTCGTACGCCGGGCCCATGGTCTGGATCGACGGGGGGCTGGTGCTGCATTCGGGCCAGCCTGCGGTCGTAGGGCGGTACAACTTCGGCGAGGGCACCCAGGCATCCTACAGCATCGGCTTCCGCAACGCCAGCACCACTTTCCTGTATAAGCCCCTGTACGTTTACTATGGCGGCGGCGCCTTCGTCCCCGTCAGCACGGAACGTGACATTCCGGCAGGCACCCGCATCATGAACCGCGACTGCGCCTGCATCGCGCCCGACGGTTCGCTCACGCTCGCCCTCACTACGGAGGACGGTTCGGTGCCTCCGTACGTGCTTGAGGGGGGACGCCGGACAGAATTCCCGGTGCACGGTTTTCTTACTTCGGTTTCATATCAAATCGGCTTCTGAGATGCTTGTACGTATGTTTTCGGCCAAGTGCGTCGGCATCGATGCAGTGCGCGTCACGGTTGAGGTGAGCATCGAAAAGGGGATAGGGATACACCTGGTGGGGCTTGCAGACGTTGCAGTCAAGGAGAGCCTCCTGCGCACGGTGACGGCCCTGCAGGCGCTCGGATACCGCATTCCCGGCATGCGGATAGTCATCAACCTCGCGCCGGCAGACCTCCACAAGAACGGCAGCGGCTACGACCTCCCCATCGCGGTGGGTATCATCGCCGCCTCGGAGCAGAAGCGCCTTCCGCTGGCGGAACGGTACCTGATGAGCGGGGAACTGGGGCTCGACGGCGGCGTGCGCGAGATTCCCGGGGCGCTTCCGTTCACCGAGCTCGCCGGGAAGGAGGATTTCGACGGCATCATCCTGCCGCTCCCTTCGGCGCTCGAGGCTGCGGAGCTGCGCGAGAAGAAGGTCTACGGGGTGCGGTCGCTGCAGGATGTGGTGCGCATACTCGAGGGCATCGAGGACTGCTCCGACCTGCTGGTTTGGAACACGGAGGCTTATGCCCGGATTTGCTCCGGCAGCCCGGGCGCCGCGCAGTCTTCGGTGATGGATTTTGCCGACATCGTGGGGCAGCAGTGCGCCAAGAGGGGCATGGAGATAGCTGCCGCCGGAGGGCACAATATCATCATGGTCGGGCCGCCGGGCTCGGGCAAGAGCTCCCTGGCCAAGGCCCTGGCGGGCATTCTGCCGCCCATGACGCGGGCCGAGAGCCTCGAGACATCCAAGATTTACAGCATCGCCGGCAAGGGCGGGCTGCGCTATGGCCTGATGAACGAGAGGCCCTTCCGCTCGCCGCACTATTCGGCGTCGCTCGCGGCCATAATCGGCGGGGGAGCGTCCGACAGCATCATCCCGGGCGAGATAAGCCTGGCCCAGAACGGCGTGCTCTTCCTCGACGAGATGAGCCTCATGCCGCGAAGCGTCACCGAGGCGCTCCGTGGGCCCATCGAGGATCGCAAAGTGGTCATTTCCAGGCTCAAGGCCAAGGTGGAGTACCCCTCGTCGTTCATGCTGGTAGCGGCGTCGAACCCCTGCCCCTGCGGCTACTGGGGCGAGGGCGATCGCTGTACCTGCACCCCTGCGCAGCGGCTCGGCTACATGGCGCGCCTGAGCGGGCCGATCCTCGACAGGATAGATCTGCAGGTGACGGTTTCCCCCGTAAAGGGGAGCATGCTGCTCGGCGCTCCCAAGGCGGAGCCGAGCGCCGCCGTCGCAGTGCGGGTCCTGCGCGCGCGGGAGCTGCAGCGCTGCCGCTTTGCCGACGCCGGCATCCAGACCAACGCCGAAATGACCAACAAGCTCATAGAGCGTTTCTGCCCCCTGTCCGCCGACTGCCAGGAGATCCTGGTCAAGCTGATGGACAGGCTCGGGCTGTCCATGCGCGCCTATTTCAGGATTGTCCGCGTCGCCCGCACCATCGCCGACCTTGCCGGCTCCCCCGACATCACCCCCTCCCACATCTCCGAGGCCGCCGGCTACAGATTTCTCGACCGGAATGTTGACCGGTAATACGGATTTTTTAGTATCTTTACCATTATTCAAAAGACAATGGGAAAGTGCATACGTATAGAATCCCTTTCGGGGCTTGACAGGGCGGCGCGCGAATTCCTGCAGGCGACAGGCGACCGCAAGCTGGTGGCTTTCTACGCGCCCATGGGCGCAGGCAAGACCACCTTCATCACGGCTGTCTGCAAGGCCCTCGGCGTGCGCGAGGACGCCGTCAGTTCCCCTACCTTCGCCATAGTCAACGAGTACCTCACCGCCGCCGGCGAGAGGCTCTTCCATTTCGACTTCTACCGCATAGAGAGCAACGCCGAGGCCCTCGATATCGGTCTCTACGAGTATTTCGACTCCGGCTCGCTCTGCCTCATGGAGTGGCCCGAAAACATCGAGTCCCTGCTCCCCGAGGATACCCTCCGGGTCGGCATCAGGGTCGAGCCTGACGGCACGAGGGTCCTTACTCTGGAATAAAAAATCCGGGCTGCGAAGAGCCCGGATTTTTCGTATAACTAAGGTAAGAATTACCTCCTTTCGTCGCGGCGGTCGCCACGGCCACGGCGGTCGCGGCCTCCACGACGGTCGCCACGGCGGTCGCGGTCACCACCCCTCTGGCCTGCGGCCTGGGAGTTGGCAGCTGCGAACGCAGCGGGAGTGAGATCCTGACGGCCGTACTTCTCGCCGTTGCAGATCCAAACCTTGATGCCCATGGTACCCATCTGGGTGCGGGCGACTGCAAGAGCGTAGTCGATGTCGGCGCGGAAGGTGTGCAGGGGGGTGCGGCCCTCCTTGAACATCTCGCTGCGGGCGATTTCGGCTCCGCCGACGCGGCCGGAGATCTGGACCTTGATGCCCTCGGCGCCGACACGCATGGTGTTGGCGATGGCCATCTTGATGGCGCGGCGGTAGCTCACGCGGCCCTCGATCTGACGGGCGATGGAGTCTGCGACGATGTGGGCGTCAACCTCGGGGCGCTTGACCTCGTAGATGTTGATCTGGATGTCCTTGTTGGTGACTTTCTTGAGCTCTTCCTTGAGCTTGTCGACCTCCTGGCCGCCCTTGCCGATGATGAAACCGGGACGTGCGGCATAGATGGTGACGGTGATGAGCTTGAGGGTGCGCTCGATGACTATCCTGCTGAGGCTGGCCTTTGCAAGGCGGTTGCCCAGGTATTCGCGGATTTTGTAGTCCTCGGCGATTTTCTCTGCGTAGTTGCCACCTACCCAGTTGGAGTCCCAACCACGGGTGATACCGATTCTGTTGCTGATAGGATTAGTTTTCTGTCCCATATTAATTATTCTCCACTGGTTGTTTTACATCGAGGATGACGGTGACGTGGTTGGAACGCTTGCGGATGCGGCCCGCACGGCCCTGGGGGCAGGGGCGGATGCGCTTGAGGGTGCGGCCTTCGCCGACCATGATGGTCTTGACGTAGACGTTGCCGTTGTCGAGTTCCTTTGCCTTGTCGGGGTTCTTGGCTTCCCAGTTGGCGATGGCGCTGCGGAGGAGCTTTTCCAGGCGGATGGAGGCCTCACGCTTGCTGTACTTGAGCAGGTCGAGTGCGTGGTTGACTTCCTTGCCGCGGATGGTGTCGGCTACGAGCCTCATCTTGCGGGGAGAAGTGGGAACGTCATTCAGCTTTGCAACAGCTGTAACCTTTTTTGCCTCCTTGAGGCTTTCGGCCATAAGTCTTTTACGCTTTCCCATGGTGATTACTTCTTATTGTTTCCTGAATGACCTCTGAATATGCGGGTGGGGGCAAACTCGCCGAGTTTGTGACCTACCATCTGCTCGGTAACGTAAACAGGGATAAACTTGTTTCCGTTGTGCACGGCGATGGTATGGCCGATAAAGTCGGGGGAGATCATGCTGGCGCGGGACCAGGTCTTGACCACCTCCTTTTTCTTGCTACCATCATTCATAGCAAGAATTCTATTCTCCAGGGCTTCCTGGATATAGGGACCTTTTCTAAGTGAACGACTCATATTATCTAAGTGTTATCCTGTTATTTCTTCCTTCTTTCAATGATGAACTTGTTGGATGCAGCCTTGGGGTTGCGGGTCTTGTAGCCCTTTGCAGGCAGACCCTTGCGGGAACGGGGATGTCCGCCGGAGGCGCGTCCTTCACCACCACCCATCGGGTGATCGTGCGGGTTCATGACTACACCACGGTTGTGGGGGCGCTTGCCGAGCCAGCGGCGACGGCCGGCCTTGCCGTGGGATTCGAGGTTGTGGTCGGTGTTGGACACAATGCCGACGGTTGCGCGGCAGCTCACAAGGACCATGCGGGTCTCGCCGGAAGGGAGACGCAGGACTGCGTGAGTGCCCTCGCGGGCTGCGAGCTGGGCGCTGGTGCCGGCGCTGCGCGCCATTGCGGCGCCCTGTCCGGGACGGAGCTCGATATTGTGTACAAGGGTACCGACGGGGATTTCACTCAGAGGGAGGCTGTTGCCCACTTCGGGAGCCACGCCGCTGCCGGAGGCAATGACCTGGCCGACCTTGAGGCCGTCGGGAGCGATGATATACCTCTTCTCGCCGTCCTCGTACTGGACGAGGGCGATGCGGGCGGTGCGGTTGGGGTCGTACTCGATGGTGAGAACGGTTGCGGTGCACTCGTCCTTGTCGCGGAGGAAGTCTATCTTGCGGTACATCTTCTTGTGGCCGCCGCCGAGGTAGCGGACGGTCATCTGGCCGGTGTTGTTGCGGCCGCCAGTGCTCTTGAGGGGTTCAAGCAATGACTTCTGGGGCTTCTTGGCGGTGATTTCGCTGAATGCGCTGATCACTTTGTTGCGCTGTCCGGGAGTTACCGGTTTGTATTTCTTTACTGCCATGGCTTATTCTCCTTAGATGTTGGCATAGAGGTCGATCTTGTCATCGCCCTGGACGGTGATGTACGCCTTCTTGAAGTGGTTGTCACGGCCGCGGAGCAGGCCCGACTTGGTGTAGCGGCTCCTGCGCTTGCCGTGGTAGTTGACTGTATTGACGGAAGTGACGGTGACGTTGTAGAGTTTCTCCACCTCTTCCTTTATCTGAAGCTTGTTGGCTTTACGGTCTACGATAAAGCCGTAGCGGTTCAACTTTTCGCCCTGAACCGAGAGCTTCTCTGTTACGATTGGCTTAATAATGATTCCCATCTTTGTACTCGTTTATGCTCTCTGGGAGAGGATGTCCTGCACACCGTCGATGAGTACCAGGGAATTGGCGTTCATGATGGCGTATGTGTTGATCTCGTCGACGGTTATTACCTTGACCTGCGGGAGGTTGCGGGAGGACAGGAAGATGTTGTCGGAGTTGTGGGGAAGCACGATGAGGACCTTGCGGTCGCCGGCCTTGACGGCCTTGACGATGCCGAGGAGCTCCTTGGTCTTGGGGGCTTCCATCTTGAAGGGCTCTACAAGGATGATGGCGTTCTCCTGGGCCTTGTAGCTGAGGGCCGAAAGGCGGGCGAGCTTCTTGACTTTCTTGTTGAGCTTGTTGTGGTAGAAACGGGGAACGGGCCCGAACACGCGGCCGCCGCCGACAAAGATGTTGGCCTTGCGGGAACCGTGACGTGCGCCGCCGCCGCCCTTCTGGCGGCCGAGTTTCTTGGTGCTGTATGCAGTCTCGCTGCGGTCCTTGGTCTTGGCGTTGCCGTGACGCTGGTTGGCGAGGTACTGTACTACGTCGAGGTAGATGGCATGGTCGTTGGGAGTGATGCCGAAGACTTTTTCGTCGAGGGTGACGGTCTTTCCGGACTGGGTGCCGTCGATTTTCAATACTTCAAGTTCCATACTCTTAAGCCTCCAAAATTACGTAAGAACCTCTGGCTCCGGGGACGGAGCCCTTTACCACTACGAGATTGTTCTCGGGGAGAACCTTGACCACCTTGAGGTTGAAAACCTTGACGCGGGCATTGCCCATGTGGCCGGCCATGCGCATACCGGGAAGTACGCGGGAAGGCCATGAGGATGCACCCATTGAACCGGGGTGACGAAGGCGGTTGTGCTGGCCGTGGGTCTGGCCGCCGACTCCCTTGAAGTGGTGGCGGTGCACAACGCCCTGGAAACCCTTACCCTTGGATGTTCCGACGACATCGACGAAGGGGGTGTCCTCCTTGATGACATCGGCTACGGTGAGCACGTCACCCAGCTTGAGCTCCTGCTCGAAATCGAGAGGGAACTCCACAAGCTTGCGCTTGGGGGTGGTGCCTGCCTTTTTGAAGTGCCCCATAAGAGGCGCGCTGGCGTGCTTTTCTGTGATTTCGTCATAGGCAAGCTGTACGGCTTCGTATCCATCTGTTTCTGCTGTACGGAGTTGCGTGACTACGCACGGACCAGCCTCGATAACGGTGCACGGTATGCTTTTACCGTCGGCACCGAAAACGGAAGTCATTCCGATTTTCTTTCCAATTAATCCAGGCATTGGTTTGTTAATTAATTGATAATAAATGTTTTAAAGCTCGCAAGTCATTTTTGCGGGTTGCAAAGATACAACTTATTTTTGGATTTACAAACTATTATTTATCTTTGTGTTATGAAAAAACTGACAGAAGATTGTATCGCGTGGATCCGCGGATGGTTCGAGTCCAACGGTCCGCAGTGCTCCGCGGTGCTCGGAATGAGCGGCGGAAAGGACAGCACCGTGGCGGCCGCCCTGTGCGCCAGGGCCCTTGGCCCGCAGAGGGTCGTGGGCGTCGCAATGCCCGCCGGGGGCCAGAGCCTCAACGAGGCCGACGAGATATGCAAATACCTTGGCATCCGTTACTTATGCCTCCCCATAGGCCGCATCGAGGCCGAATGTGACGCCCTCGGCGCCCTTCTTCCCGGGGGCGAATTCTCCCTCCAGAGCATCCAGAACATCCCTCCCCGCATCCGCATGACCATGCTCTACGCCGTCGCCCAGTCCTGCAACGGCATGGTGGCCAATACATGCAACCTCAGCGAGGACTACATCGGCTATGCCACCCTGTTCGGCGACGCCGCCGGCTCCTTCGCGCCCCTCGGCGGGCTCGTGGTGCGCGAGGTGCGCTCCATCGGCCACGACCTCGGCCTCCCCGCCCGCTGGGTCGACAAGGTTCCCGACGACGGTCTCCCCGGTTCCTGCCCCGACGAGGCCAAGTTCGGCTTCTCCTACGACACCCTCGACCGCTACATCCGCGAGGGCGTCTGCGACGACCCTTCCGTCAAGGAAAAAATCGACGGCATGCACCGCCGCAACCTCTTCAAGACCCAGATACTCCACATCCCCGCATTCCAACCCTCACTATGAACATCTACCAAGAGCGGATACAGAATCTCCGTGCCCTCATGCGTTCCCGCGGCTGGGACGCCGTAATCCTCACAGGCTCCGACCCCCACGGCAGCGAATACCCTGCCGAGCGATACAAGCAGGTGCGCTGGCTCACCGGCTTCACCGGCGAGTGCGGCGACGTCGTCGTCACCGCCGACCACGCCGGCCTCTGGACCGACACCCGCTACTTCATCCAGGCCAACCGCCAGCTCGAAGGCACCGGCGTCGAGCTGCACAAGACCCGCGTGCCCGGACAGGTCCTCATTCCCGAGTGGCTCGCATCATGGTTCGGCACCCATGGCGAACCGTCCCTCGCCGTCGACGGCTCCGCAGTCGGTACCTCCTACGTGCAGGGCATCATCGACGCCTTCGCTCCCGGGGCGCCCGTCATCGTCAGCGTCCCCGACCTTCTGAGCCTCCTGTGGACCGACCGTCCCTCCCTTCCGCAGACCCCCATAGTCACCGCCGTCTCCGGCTCCTCCCGCAGCGCCAAGATCGACATGCTCCGGCAGTTCTGCGCCTTCAGGGGCTGCGACGCCATCCTCCTTACCGCCCTTGACGAAGTAGCCTGGACGCTCGACGTCAGAGCCTCCGACATCGAGTACAATCCGCTGGTCATCAGCTATTTGCTCGTCACGCCCGAGGCTGCTTCATGGTTCGTCCTCAAGGAGCCGGTCGAGGACCCCGACACCGAGCTCACCTTCGCAGCCCTTGCCTCCGACGGCATCGCCCTCGAGCGCTACGAGGATATAGACGAAGCGCTGCAGGAGCTTTCCGGCTCCACACTGTATGCCGATGAGGGCACCCTCAACTGGCAGCTGCATTCGGTGCTTGAGGCCGCCGGCGTGAGCGTCATCGCCGGACAGACTCCGGTCGCCATGGCCAAGGCCGTCAAGAATCCCTTCGAGATTGAGGGCATGCGTGCCGCCCACGTGCGAGACGGGGTTGCCGTGGTCCGCTTCCTCTATTGGCTCGAAAAGTCCATCCAGGCCGACCGCCGCATCACCGAATGGGACGCCGCCGTCCATCTGCAGGGCCTGCGTGCCGCCGACGACCGCTACCGCGGCGACAGCTTCGAGACCATTTCGGCCTACGGTTCCGGTGCCGCCCTGCCCCATTATGTCACCCCCCATGCCGACGCCCCCGTCCTCGAGCCCCGGGGCCTCTACCTTTGCGACTCCGGCGGCCAGTACACCGACGGCACCACCGACATCACCCGCACCGTGCCGCTGGGCGAATGCACCCCCCTCGAGCGCGAGGACTACACCCTCGTGCTCAAGTGCCACATCGACCTGTCGATGGCCGTGTTCCCCGAGGGCACTCCGGGCAGCAGGCTCGACATCCTCGCCCGCGAGCCGCTGTGGCGCTACCGCCGCAACTTCGGCCACGGCACCGGCCACGGCGTGGGCTTCTGGCTCTGCGTCCACGAAGGGCCTCATGAATTCAGGCAGAACTTCAACGCCGTTCCCTTCGAGCCCGGCATGATCGTTACCGACGAGCCCGGCATCTACCGCGAGGGCATGCACGGCGTGCGCCACGAAAACGTCCTCGTCTGCGTCGACAAGGGCGAGACCGAATTCGGCCGCTGGTACGGCTTCGAGCCGCTTACCCTCTGCTACATAGACACTTCCATAGTCGAACTTGACCTCCTCGACAAGGCCGAAACCGATTGGCTCAACGCCTACAACGCCCTGGTCTGCGAGACCCTCTCGCCGCTCCTGGAGCCCGAAGTGGCCCGATGGTTGCAGGGCAAGTGCCGGAAAATCGAAAAGTAAAAATCACACAATATCATGGAAAGAGAAGATCCCCTCGAGAGAATTGAGCGCAAAGAGCGCGAGCGCCAGCAGAAAGGCGGCGCTGCCAAGACCGTCATGATTGTCATGATTGCCGTGGCCGTCCTGCTTGCAGCTGCACTGGCCTACGTCCTGATGCAGAAGAATTCCCTGGTAAGCGAGCTCCAGACCGACAAGGAAGCCCTTACCGAACAGATTGTCGCCCTCCAGGCCGACTACGAAAACCTGTCGTCCGACTACGACTCCATCAACCTCCAGCTCGATTCTTCACGCGAGGAGGTAGCCCAGCTCGTCGACCGCATCAAGAAAACCGAGGCCACCGACCGCGCCAAGATGCGCCAGTACGAGAAGGAGCTCGGCACGCTGCGCTCCATCATGCGCGGCTACATAGTCCAGATTGACTCTCTCAACCAGCTCAACCACAAGCTCACGGCCGATGCCGCCGCCGCGCGCCGCGAGGCTGCCGAGCACCGCAAGCTCAACGAGCAGCTCACGGCCCAGGTCGAGGACCTCACCGGCAAGGTGGTCACCGGCTCCATCATCAAGGCCCGCGGCCTGCGGCTCGAGGCCTACAACAGCGCCGGCAAGACCGTCGACCGCAGCAAGAGCGTCACCCGCCTGCTCGCGACCCTGAGCCTCGTCGAGAACGCCCTGGCCGAGCCCGGTCCCGTGAGGGTCTACCTCAGGGTCAAGGATCCCAACGGCACCCTTCTTGACGACGGCCGCGCCGCCACCTTCTCCTACGGCGGCGAGGTGCTTGCCGCCACCGCTTCCCGCGAAGTCGATTATGAAGGCCAGGAAATCGAGCTCAGCATCTATGTCAACAACATCCCCGCCTTCGAAAAAGGCATCTACACTGCCGAGGCCTATACCGAGCAGTCCAGGCTGGGGTCTTGCGAACTGCTGTTGCGCTGAACCTTTTCGTCGCTGCAGGCGACGAAAAGGTTCCTATTATCCCCCTGCACCCCCAGGGGACTGGGTGGCGTACCCCCCAGACCCCCTGAGTCGGCCACTTCGTGGCCTCCGTACTTTTCTTCGAACCCACCGCAGTGCTGATTTCGCCCGGCCAGATTCCTTCGAACCTACCGCAGCGACGAAAAGGTTCCTATTATCCCCCTGCACCCCCAGGGGACTGGGTGGCGTACCCCCCAGACCCCCTGAGTCGGCCACTGCGTGGCCTCCGTACTTTTCTTCGAACCCACCGCAGTGCGGTAATGCGGCAATTTTGAACTGCCAGCGTTCTTACCCCTACACTCGCATGTAGGGGTAGCGTCAGTTTGCACCGTTTTTGCTCCTACCCCTACACGGTCATGTAGGGGTAGTGACACCCTTGCCCGTATTTTGTACCCGATTGCCCGAAAATATGTGCCAATCTTGATGGAGTCGGGAAAGGCCTGTCTTGATACCTCAGTCCACCAAATCAAACTGCTTTCCTGTGGTCGCGAGCCTTTTACCTTGAACGGTGGTCCGCCACCGGGACCACCGTGACATTTATTTACGGCGGCGCACACAAAAGGGCGTGGTTTTGTGTACGGGGTGACGGTTTAATAGCGTAAATTAGCCAGAAGTTACTCAGGTTTCGCAAGTTGGCACAATCCTTTGAAGCATAAATAGTTCATACTTGCGAAACTTGAGGAAGTTATTTAAATTTGCGGCATGAGTCACGTGCGGACTGAAGAGGAAGAGTAAGAAATGTTGTTTGAGTTTCGCAAGTTGACACAATCCTTTGAAGCACAAGTAGTTTATGCTTGCGAAACTTGAGTTGGCTGCATCCTGAGCGATGATTTATGTCCATATACCATTTTGCCGCAGTTTCTGTACTTACTGTGACTTTTATTCCGAGAAGGCATGTCCCGGAGAGGACTTCGTGTCCGAAGTGTGCGCAGAAGCGCAATCCAGAAGGGCTGAGATTGCGGCAACTGCGGCAGTGGATACGCTGTACTTCGGGGGCGGTACTCCTTCGGTCATGTCGCTTGAGGATATCGGCCGGATAGCAGATGCCTGTGGCTCACGGCATTACCGCGAATGGACGTTGGAGGTGAACCCTGACGACATTACTCCTGAGTACGCCGGGGGACTTCGGGCGCTCGGCGTCAATCGCGTGAGCATGGGGGTGCAGTCGCTCGACGATTCGCTGCTGCGCTGGATGAACCGAAGGCACAGCGCTGCCGGGGCCAGGTTCGCTTACGAGGCTTTGCGGGCCGCGGGGTTCGATAATATCAGCCTTGATATCATATTCGGTATCAACGGATTGAGCCTTTCCGCCCTGGAGGATACCGTGCGGCGCCTGACAGCGTGGCGGCCGGAGCATATTTCGGCTTATCAGCTCTCCGTAGAGGAGGGCAGCGCGTTGGGCCGCCTTGCGAGGGAGGGACGTTACACCGAGCTTGGCGAGGAGGAGTGCAGCCGTCAGTATTATCTTGTGTGCGAACTGCTTGCCGCGGCAGGCTATGAGCACTACGAAATCTCCAACTGGGCCCTTCCCGGCAGGCGGGCCATCCACAATTCCGCCTATTGGACGCGCGCCCCCTATGTAGGCCTCGGACCCGGAGCCCATTCACTTCGGAGAGCGGCGGCGGGGGACCTCCGCAGCTGGAATTCGGAGGGGCAGGAAGTGGCCGTTAGCTGCGGCGGCCTGAAGACGGAAAGTCCGGAGGCGTCGGGTTGCCGTGGTGGCTCGATGGCGAATGAACAGGGGGCTGCGGTTGGCTTCTGCGGCCCGAAGGCGGCGGGGGACCTCCGCAGCTGGAATTCGGAGGACTTGCGGGGCTGGAAGACCGCAGGAGAGGTGCTGACGGCCGAACAGGTTCGCGAGGAGCAGATTATGCTGGGCCTGCGCACTGCTGACGGCATCCCGTCTTCGCTATTGTGCCCGTCTGAGCGGGAGGGGCGTGTGTCTGGCTTAGGGGTGCCGGATCATCTGACGGAACCGGATATGCCTGGGCGGGGGGAGGTTGTGCGGGATGGGTGCCCGTTTGCGCACAGGTTGCCGGAGCGGGAGGCGGGCCTGTCTGGGAGGGAGGGGCGTGAACCGCGCCTTTCTGCCGCAGCCTTCCTGGTGCCCTCGGCGATTCCCGGCAGGCTCCGTATCCCGGAGGACCGCTGGTTCACCGCCGATGACATCATCTCGTCGCTGGTCTGACCACTCGTCGGAGGCTTCGCGGGGTGCAAAACTGCCCCAAAACGCACCCCGGCCAAGATGTTGTCACTTCATCTCCTCCAGCCACTCTGAGGGGGTGACTCCGGTGACTGCCTTGAAGATGCGGTAGAAAGACTGCTCGCTGGAGAAACCCGCCTCGTCGGCAATCTGGTGCAGGGGCTTGTCGGGCCCGGCGGTCATTTGCTCCTTGGCATAGCGCAGGCGCAGGCCGTTGAGATATTCCGGGAAAGACATTCCCCACTGCCCGTTGATGCAGGCGGAAATGTATGTGACGTTGGTTCCCAGCTCGGCGGCAATGTCCTGTACCTTGAGGCCCTTGCGGCGGAACAACTGCTCTCCTTCGACCAGAGTGGCGATGCGCGAGGCAAGGTCGGCTCCAGCAGAAGGGATGCTTTCATGATATTTGGGCGCCGGGGAAGGCGCCGAGGGCTTTTTCCTGAGTACGAACCCCAGCACCAGAGCGCATATGGCGGCAGCCAGGATCAGGAAGGGCCATATCGGCAGGGACGATGCTTTCTGAAGCGGCGCCGTATGGAGGATGAATGCGGTGCCGGAGGGGTTGTAGTTGTCTTCGGTGTAGCCGCCCACGAAGGCGATGCGACCTCCGTCCATGAGGACGCAGTACAGATCGCGACTGCGGGTGAAATTGTCTGCGGCAAACATCTGGACGGGAGCCTTGCCGCCGTCGAGGGCCTCCTGATAGCCGATACGGCAGACGTAGAGTCGCTCGGCTCTCTGGGCAACACTGACGAGCCAGGCCTGCCCCGAGGCCTTGTCGGCATAAAGCCTGCCCCAGGTGATGGCCTCGCCGTCCGTCCCCGTCATGGGAATGGGATCTTCGGCCTCCAGCAGGGAGAAGCGTTCGCCGACCTGTTTGAGGATGCCCGTCTGCCCGTCCGCAGCCCTTCTTGCCGGAAGCAGGGCCGCATAGCTTCCCAGTGCGGGGTTGCCGATGGCGAGGCAGTCGGAGGAAATAATGGACTCGAACGGGACCGGCTGCCACTCCTGCAGCAAGGCATCGGTCAGCGGTTCTCCGCGGAAACGCTCTACAAGGACGGCGTCGGTGTAGTTGTCGTACGGATCGATTACGCTGAAAATAAGGGCGTTGTCCGGTGCGCACGGGAGGATGTAGGGGTTGGCCCGCTGCTGCAGGGCCTCCTTGATGCGCCCGCCGCCCTTCTGAAGGGAGTAGGAAGCGATGCCGTCCTCCCCGTACCAGTTGCCGCTGACCACGATGGTGCCGTCAGTGAGCACGGCTGCGGAGCCCCGGGAGCGCGAACGGTCCAGAATAGGCAGCGGGGAGAAGCTGTGGGTGGCGGGGTTGTACAGTTCGGCCCCGATGCTGCCGCCCACGCCGAAGGGTTCGGTCATGCCGCCGGCCACCAGCACCTCGCCGCCGGGCAGCGTGGTGCAGATGGCAAAGTCGTGCGGGTAGAGGCTCTCCACCGTATGCCACTGTCCGTCCTTGAGGTACTCGGCCGTCGCCGTGGGCACGAATCCCGTGGTGTGCCCGCCTATGACCGTGAGCTCGCCGTCCAGATTCAGCAGCACGTGGCCGCTGCGGGGTATGTTCAGCTCCGGCAGCGGCTCCACCTGCATCGGCCGGATTTCCTGCGCCGCGCCGCTTCCCGCCGCCAGCAGCAGAAGCGTAATCAATGCTGTTCCAATTCGTTTCATCAAGGCAAAGATAGGCAATATCCTGTACAATCCCCAGCATCCACCCCTCGCCGGGACTAACAATTCAAATAAACCGTACTAACAATTCCTTAAAAGTTGTCGAAAAACGACTTCCGGCCCGAAATAGCGTCCCTCACGCGGTGACGGGAGGGCGATGATGTTGAAGTTGTCAGAATTTAATTGTATCTTCGCAGTATCATTGATTTACGACCATGGAGA
>FLNY01000147.1_pt1 | contig 66875 bp, 66 predicted proteins | sample 1140381 | NCBI WGS metagenome assembly FLNY01 (sample SAMEA3878172, study PRJEB12797) | bioreactor metagenome | biome: Moose rumen | place: Sweden | collected 2011-10
ACACGTTGACTGCCCGGGCCACGCCGACTATGTTAAGAACATGATTACCGGTGCTGCTCAGATGGATGGCGCAATTTTGGTTGTGTCATCAGCAGATGGTCCGATGCCGCAAACACGTGAACACATTTTGCTTGCTCGCCAAGTAGGTGTTCCGGCAATCGTTGTATATATGAACAAAGTTGACCAAGTAGATGATCCTGAGTTATTGGAATTGGTTGAAATGGAAATCCGCGATTTGTTAAGCTCTTACGGCTTCCCTGGTGATGAAATTCCTATCATCAAAGGTTCTGCATTGGCAGTATTGGAAGATGGCGACAGAAAAATCGGTCATGATTCCATTGTTGAATTGATGAAGGCAGTTGACTCATACATTCCGCAACCGGAACGTCCGAAAGATCAACCGTTCTTGATGCCGATTGAAGACGTATTTTCAATTTCCGGCCGTGGTACAGTTGTAACCGGTCGTGTTGAGCGCGGTGTAATTCACGTTGGTGATGATATTGAAATCGTTGGTATTCGTCCGACTGCAAAGACAACCTGCACAGGTATTGAAATGTTCCGTAAGCTTTTGGATGAAGGTGAAGCCGGCGATAACATCGGTGTATTGCTTCGTGGTACAAAGCGTGAAGAAGTTGAGCGTGGACAAGTATTGGCAGCTCCTGGCACCATTACCCCGCACACAGACTTCGTTAGTGAATGCTATATTTTAACCAAAGAAGAAGGTGGTCGTCATACTCCGTTCTTCTCAAACTATCGTCCGCAATTCTACTTCCGTACAACCGATGTTACCGGAACAATTGAATTGCCTGAAGGAACCGAGATGGTTATGCCTGGCGATAACGTTAAAATCACCGTACAATTATTGCACCCGATCGCTATGAGCGAAGGTTTGCGTTTCGCTATTCGCGAAGGTGGTCACACAGTTGGCGCCGGCGTTGTATCAAAAATAATTAAGTAAGGAAAAGTCGCTTAAAGGCTTTCTACTTGCAAGTCCCTTGACTTATGTACCTCTTGTGTACACTGCGTCAAGGGACTTTCTTCGTATTAAGCTCTTTCATCAACTTTTTTCTTGATTTGAGGTTTTTGTAGTTTTTTGTCGTTTTATTGTAACTTTGTACACCGCGAAGAGAAACCTTTTTCTATTAGCCTCGTTCTAGCGAGTTTTTGCTTGACTTGAGGTTTATTTTTTTTGCGATTTTTTATGTACCTCTTGTGTACACTGCGCAGAGTAGCTTTCTAAAGTATCTACAACGTTAATCGCAATTTTACTTGAATAATCATTAATAGATATCTCCCAGTTTACTGGGGGATATCTATTTTTGTGGAGTGTAAATTGAAAACAAAAAAAAATAAAAATATAACTTGACATAAAGCATCTAATGTCGCAAAATCGATACTTGTGATATGTATAATTATGGAAATAATTTAAATTAAATAAATATGGAAAAGAAAATTTTTTGCAAACGATATCTCTCGGAGGTGTTGTTTGCGCTTGTCGCTCTCTTAACGCTTTTTGGTGCAATTTATTGCATGCCGTATCACGATTATGTTACAACCACTACGGTGGTTGCTGTTGTGATGATCCAAATGATTTTCACGAAGTTTTTGAAGATCTGGTATCCGGACAAGAGCTTTAGGACTTTGTATTTTATCTATCTGATTTTATTTTCATTAACACTGACTGTGCTATCTTTGTATGCAAACAATATGCATTTATTGCTTGGAGTTACACTGGTTTTGATGGGAAATGCATTGGATAGATATAGACGAGACCAAAAGGTTCTTGAGTTTGAGGAAAAATATCCTTTCAGCCGAGATATTGATTTGCTATGTGAAACTGATGACGGTAGAAAAATACGTTTGCCTTTTAAGAAAAGGTTTTTGGGAAATCCTATCGGTATATTTCCGTTCAAAAATGAGCCTGAATATATTGAACTTAAGGAATTTTCTGATAAAGAAAGTATAGACAGCTATATAAAGGGTAATTCATTTCCCGATACGGAATTTTTTAGCCGTATTGCTGAGAAATTGGAACAATTAAACCTCTGTTTGAAGGAGCTTGAAGTGCCGATTATAAGCGGTTATTACTATGTAGAGAAACCTTTTATGAAAGGGTGGGGAGAAGTTATTAAGTTTCAAAAAGACAAGGTTGAAATTATTCCTTTGGAAAAACATGAAACATGCAAGTTTCGTATGTTTGGCAGGTTCTACGGAGAGTATAAACCGTTAAACTGATAATTAGAATGGTTTATTGCTTGAAAAAGTATTAAAAGACGGACTTTTCTTTATGGAAAAGTCCGTCTTTGCATTCACTAAATTTTATAAATACATTATATTCTTATTTTTGAAAAGAAATAGTATACGATGCCTAAAATTAAAAAGACGAACAACAAATAAAACGAGAGGTATAATGTTAACGCCAAAAAAGCAATTCCGCCAAGCAAAAAGAAAAAATCAAACAACACGGAAGAGACGGTTCTGCTAATCGGATAATTTTCTATCTCGTTATTTTCAATCCCGTTTATTAAATAACCGCATTTAACACATTTTTTTGCATTTGTAGGGTTATTTGCACCGCAGTTATTGCAAATCAAATAAAATCCTTCACCGTTATCTGTTAAGCGGTGTCGGCAAAACGGGCAAAAATTAATTCCCCAAAAACCTTTGGCCGGAACTTCTTTTTGACAATTAAAACAATATAAATTTTTCATAAATAATCTTCCCTTTCAATAAAACTTAGGTAATTTTTTTCTGTTTTGCAAGGTTTTTTGAACTTCTGTTGACAACACAAATTTAATCTGTTACGTAAAAACAAGGAGTAAAGATGAAAAAGGTTGTAATAATCGGCGCAGGACCGGCAGGAATTACGGCAGGATATGAGCTTGTAAAAAATAAGCAATATGAAGTTACGCTTATTGAAGCAGATAGTTCGGTCGGCGGAATTTCAAAAACTATTAATCATGCCGGTAATCGTATGGATATCGGCGGTCATCGTTTCTTTTCCAAAAGCAAAAAAGTTAATGATTGGTGGTTAGAAATTTTACCTATGCAAGGAAAACAAACTTTTGACTATGTTAAAACAAATCGCCATGTTTCTTTGCCTTCAAAGGGAGTAAATCCGAATACGACAGATAAGGTAATGCTTAAACGGCAACGTGTTTCCAGTATTTTTTATAAGCAGAAATTTTTTGATTATCCTATTAAACTCAGCATAAAAACAATTTGGAATTTAGGAATAATAAATACCTTTTTGTGCGGTTTAAGCTATATGTATTCACTGGTCAAAAAACTTCCCGAAACATCACTTGAAAATTTTTATATAAATCGATTTGGGAAACGTTTATATAACATTTTTTTTGAGGATTATACCGCAAAAGTCTGGGGAAAACACCCTCGCGATTTGTCTGCTGACTGGGGAGCGCAAAGAGTTAAGGGGTTGTCAGTTATAAAATTATTAAAAAACATCTTATTTAAAAATATCGAAATGAAAGGGCAAACAGAAACTTCACTGATTGAAGAATTTTATTATCCTAAGTTTGGTCCGGGGCAATTATGGGAGACGGCGGCAGAAAAATTTATTTCCTATGGCGGAAAATTAATCAAAAGCGCTAAAGTGGTTGAACTTAAATTCGAAAACGGAAAAATATCTCAGGTCGGATATCAAAAAGGTAAAACAATCTCCTTTATAAAGTCTGATATTATTATATCTTCAATGCCATTAAAAGATTTGATTGCAATTTTTGATCTTAAGGTTCCGGAAAACATTAAAACAATTGCGCAAAATTTGCCGTATCGAGACTTTATAACTGTCGGAATAATGACGAGACGCCTGAAAATAAAGAACAATACAAAAATTAAAACTGTCAATAATATTATTCCGGATAACTGGATTTATGTGCAGGATAAAAATGTTAAATTGGGAAGAATTCAAATATTTAATAACTGGTCTCCTTATTTATTGAAAAAAGAAAATCAAAATAATGTTTGGCTCGGATTGGAATATTTTTCATCTTCAAATTTGCCTGAATGGAAATATGATGATACACAATGGAAAGAAATCGCAGTCGATGACCTGTTAAAATCAGGCATTATTTATTCCAAGCAAGATGTGCTGGATTATTGTGTTGAAAAGGTTTTAAAAGCTTATCCGGCATATTATGATTCATATGATAAAATTGATGAGTTGATACAATATTTAAATGCTATTCCAAATCTTTATTGCATTGGACGTAACGGACAACATCGTTATAATAATATGGATCACTCAATGCTTACAGCATTTGCCGCTGTAGATTATATACTTGGAAAGACAAAAGATAAAGAGGCTGTTTGGCATATTAATACCGAAAAAGAATACCATGAAGCAAAATGATTTTTTGTACTAAAGAATATCTTTTAATTTTTAAAAACATGCTCATTTATTGATTGCAAAATTTATTTGTTGCAATTTTTTAACACTAATAATAGGAGGAAAAATAAATGAGACTTACTCAAAAAAAAGCTGCGTCTTCAAATGGTTCAACCGGTTCATGCTCCAACGGCAGTTCAGAAACCCAAAACTCTTCAGTTAAAAAGCCGGCAGGTTGCGGGTGCGGTTCGGCAAATGAAAAAGAAATGGACATCAATTTGAATAAAAACCAATAAAAAAACAAAGGTAAATATCTCTCTTATAAAAGAGGGATATTTGCTTTTTATAGATTTGTTATATTTTATTATTGTAAATTGATAAAAAATATGTTTTAATAAATGCATTAAATAATATAGGGGACTTAAGCATGCGTAAAATGATTGATATTGATTTTGGTTCATCTCGATATGATGAATTGGTTGAACTGCGATATAAAATTTTGCTTGAACCGTTGGGCTTAAAGTTTTTAGATTCGTTTCGTCCGGAAGAAGCCAATTATTTGCATATCGGTTGCATTGAAATGCTTGACGGTAAATTGGTCGGAGGGTTGCTTTTAGTGCCGCTTGATGATGAGAAAATTCGTATGATGCAGGTTGCGGTTGATACGATATATCAAGGTGAGGGTATTGGTAGAGAACTGATAAAATATGCCGAAAAGCGGGCAAAAGAAGCCGGATATTCACAAATTGTGATGCATGCAATGCTTTCTGTTGTCGGCTTTTATGAAAAAATCGGTTATCAGGCACAAGGAGATGCGTTTAATGAACAAGGCATAACCTTCATGAAAATGGTGAAAAAATTATAAGGGAGCTCAGATAATGTCTCTTGATTATGAAGATAGAAAATTGAGCCGCTACTTTGATGCTTTGTTTGTTGTGGGCAGAATGGGCGATTCAAAAAAAGAACTGGCAAATCTACAAAAAGTTATGCAAGCTCATGATTATGCTGAACTTTTATCTTTTGATGAAGAATATCGTGAATTATTATCTTTTGTTTCGCGTGATGAAGAAGATGGCGCTTCTGATATAGAACTGAAAAAGCTGGCAGACTATGAAAAATTTATTGATAAAATAAATATTCCTGAGCAGTATAAGAAAAAAATGTATGAATGTGTTTTGCTTGGCGTTGATAAGTTTGACAGCAGTAATAAGCATTCTCTTTTATTGCTTGGAAAAATATTGGAGAATACAACGAATAAAGATAAAAACGATATTAAACGTTTGCAACAAATGTCTGCTTTATATCAATCCGGAAATAAAGATTTATATAATGAATTTAGCAGAAAAACAGAACTGAAACTTAAAGGAAAAGATCCTGATGAAGTTAAAGTTGCACAAGAAAGATATAAAGAAATTTCATCAGAATTAAAAAAAACTCATTCAGTTGAGGAACGCATAAAATTATTGAAAGAACAACTTGAACTTTCAGATAAATGTGCTTTTAAACGCATGGAAAAGTTTCAGGCAAAAGCATCTATATGCTATAATATATCTCAAGAATATGCCTCTAATCGCGATATTTTCAATAAAGATAATTATTTAAATGATGCGCAATATTATGTAAAATTGGTAAATAATATAAAAAAGCATATAAAATAGAATATGCTTATTATTTCTTTACTAAATTTCAATATTTTATATCGTATTGTGTGAAAGAAGTGTTTTAATATAAGGAATTTATCATGAAGATTGATGAGGTAAAAGATATCGCAAAAAATATTGATAAAGAAAAAGTTGTATCAATGTTTCAATTATTAAAGGAAAAAAAGTATTTTGCTTTCGGTAAAGCATTTGCCGTTATGATATGGGGATTATACGGAAAGTATTTGAAAGGTAAATCCGTAACGATTAAAGGCAAAAAAATTCCGCTTACAGCCATTATAATAGCGTTGTTTGCAGGTTATATTATGCTGCCGTCCTCAAAAGAGAAAGAGGCTCCTGTTGCCGAACAACTGCCGGAATTGACCGTTGCTGATGAAAACAGCTATGATAAAGACGGATTGAAAATTTACGGCTTTGAAAAATGTGAGCAAGCCATTTGCGGTATGTTGGAAAATAATTCCGATAAAACCATCGGGCGTGTTATTATCTCCGTAACATTTAATGATCGGCAGAAAAATGTTTTGGCAGAAGGTGCTATTGATGCAAAAGATGTTGCACCTGGGTTTAAGGCAAAACTTAATATTCCGTCAGATGTTGATTTCTATTCATTTACGCTCACAGACGTAACGGTTGAATAAGTTTTAAAATTTATTCATTAATAAGAAAATCGCCTTTATATTGAGTGATTATATATTTTTCGCTTGTTTTCGGAACTCCGTTATTAAACATTTTGTAACCGAGTTCCGTTTTTATATTTTTATTGTTAACTTGTGCGGATAATTTGTCATATGAAAACGAATGAGCATTATTAACCAATGTTTTCCATAAATTAACGGCAGAATAACCATATAACGAAAGTCCGTCAATATCAAATCCGCGCAAACGGAGTTTGACAAGGGTTTCCGTGAATTCAGGATCATTGCTCTGTCCTTGAAATTCTAAGAAATATGTCCCTTTGGCTAAATCATTTAAATATGAAAAATATCTCTCGCCGGCGGCATATTTATTGGTGATAATCACAAAATCATCAGCTTCATTTTTAAGCGCCTTGACCATTTTTCGAATATTTTTTTCGTATCCGGAAACAAAAGCAAGTTCGTTTCCGTCTTTTATGATTTTAGTTGCCAATTCATCATAATCTTTATCAGTTAAGGCATAATCATAAGCTTTTATGACAACTGATTTTCCGTGAGCGGTAAATTCTTTTTCTATTTCAGCTATATCATCTTTGCTTTCGGCAAATTCACCGTTATAAATAAGGGCAATTTTTTTGCCGGCAAATTCTTTGTTATAAAAATCAAAAACGGTTTTCGATTGTTGAGAAGTATAACCCAGCATTTTAACTAAACCTTTTTTGATAATCTTAGCTTGAGAATAATTTACTGCGGTCGGAATAATCTGAAAAATTTTTGCTTTTGCATATATGTCGGCAACTTCAGCAAAAGAATTTGCGCAATAAGGACCGATTACTAAACTTATTTTATTTTCTTTCAATATTGTAATCATCTGCGCAGTGGAAATGGCTATGCTGTCATTACATTGATCATCAATCGTTATAAGCTTGATTTTTTCGCCCAACAAACCGCCGGAAGAATTTATTTCTTCAACAGCCTGCGTTGCACCTTTTATTATTTCGGCTCCTTCACGAGCATATTCTTCCGCTTTCGGAGCAACTAAGGCAATATTGACTTCTGCTGCAGCATTAAAGCCAGTTACAAGAAAGAATAAAAACAGATATATCGGCAAAACTTTTGGCATTAGCAACATTCTTTTATCAGTTACACAGATGATTATTGTCTTTCATTTCAACAGCAAAGTTCAAATCAGTTTTACTTTCTGCCGGAATATTTATTTTCCAAACACGAGTATTGGCATTTTCTAATTCGCTTTTATCGGACTCACTGATTATTTTTGTTGAATCCGGCATATTTTGCTTAAAAATAATCACATTATTTTCTTTTTCGGCATTATTGAAATTAACAGTCACTTCATAAGTTTTTAAAAGATTTACGTTATAGCATCCGTGAATATCCTTATTTGTTCGGGAAAGTTCTTTTTCACTGACCTTTTTTATTTCGCCGTTTGCTACCAGATTAAAGGCTTTACCCAAATTAAGGCGCATTGTTTCTTCTTTTGCGGTATTGCCGATATTATTTGAACCGACAAATTGCAAATTGCCGTTTTTATCTTTTTCATAAAAGCGAATTGTTCCTGCCGGTAATGAAATTCCTAAATTTGAATCCGTATTATTTTCAATAACCGCAGTTATATCTGGGTGTGCTTTCTTAAATTCATTATTTGAGCCCAAATAAAGCGGTGAGCGCAAATCAAATTCTTTATGATACTTAACATCATTTTTTTCAATCAGACTTATTTGTTTTTTTTGTTTGTCCTTAATGGTTGTGATGTTAGGCAATGTATAAAGCTCATAGCTGTTTATTTGCTCCGGCTCAACGGAGGTTATCTCCATCGCGTTATCCATAATACCGAAACTTTTGGTCAGCATCATACGCGGTTGCATGGCGGGACGAACAATATTAACATCACCGGCGATAAGCTGAATTTTGGCATTATTATAATCAATACCCGATTCGTTATTAATGGTAACCCAACCGGTTAAGTCTAATGAGGTTTTGCCGTTAATATTGGCAACATAATCGGTTTTCCAGCTCAATCCTGAGGTTAAATAGGCCAAGTTTAGGAGCTTATCTCCTGAAAAATTACTGATTATTTTTGCTGCTAAAGTCGGCTTATTGCTTAAACCGGCAGGAATTTCATTAAAAACAACACGTCCGTTAAAATCTGTTTCAATTCCGTATTTGAAACGCAAAATCGGTTTACCTTTATCAACCCCTAAAATGACGGCTCTTTCAAAAATATTTTCACCGTCATCCGGACTTTCGCGCACGGTTAAAACTTCTTTACCGACAGCCTGTTTAATTAAATTATCTTCATTTATGAGATTATAGCTGTAATTTTGTTCCAATACTTTTAAGTCTTGCCCGTAAATTATGGCTGTTTCCGATTGAATATCGCGAGATACACCGTCAAAGATTACCTCATTAATACCACTTTCAAGCCGTGCCGGGCGCGAATCTTTAACCAGTGCTAAATTACCGTTATAAATACTCAACGATAATGTATCATTATTTGCCGGCAATATTTGCGGTTCTCTTGCCTGAGCAGAATAGTTAACAACCAAACCAGCAAGCACTAAATACCAAAATTTTTGCATTTTTTTCTCCTTAAATTAATCTCAAATATTTCAAGATAATATAAATCACCAAACACTGCAGAACAAGTATAAACCAAAACATTGCCTGATATGAGCGTTTTTTATTTTTGTGATGAAACAGTTTTTGGGCAATATAAGCACCTGTCCATCCGCCTAAAAATTCCAATGTATGCAAGTTAGCCTCCGGAACGCGCCAATCACCGCGCCTGGCTGCTCTTTTATCGGCCCCATAGGCAATTATGGTTGCAACATTTATGCATATCAGATGATAGACCAAAAATAAAAGCAGTGCTTGTTTAGAAAACAGCGACACTCTGAAATAATATGTTTCGGAAATATATGCACTGAGCATCATAATTGCAAAGTACAAAATGAAAAAACCGTTTCGTTGCAAAGGACGTATCAAAGCCAGAAAAGGAGTAATAATAGCTAAAAAAGTCAGCAGCATGTTTTTTTCCTTTAATCACAAACTGGGGTAATGATAAAGCAGTGCCGATAAAAAAGCAAGAATTGTTTTTCAGATTTTAAGGTATTTTTAATTAACATCGGTTATGATTTATAATTAAAGTGTTTTTGGGAGTTGAAGATGAAAAAAATCGGAATGGTTTGTTCAACGCTTTTATTAATAGCTTGTTCAACTACAACAATTGAAAAGCCTCAGCCTGTTAAACAAACAGCATTAAATATTCCTTGTTCTTATTCGTGTCAAAACAACGGCGGGCAACCATGCAATTATGTTGAAAACACGCAAAAACCGCGCGTAACCGAAATTATGCCGAAAAAACGTCCTTGTTGCAATGATGAAAATCCAAACGCTAAAGAAGTTGTTCCGTATGCGCCTGAAATTTATGTTATTGCGGCAAATCGCACTTTACGATCAATGCTGAATTTTGCTTCTCCTATTCCAAACGGCGCAAAAGTTTATGTTGCCGATACGGTTAATAACGAGCCTGATATGCCGGGAGGATTTGAAAAGGGTGCAGAGGTGTTAAAAAGAGGTTTGAAAAATTCCGGCAAATTCAAAATTGTTGAAGACCGAGAAAAAGCCGATTATGTCCTCGGCGGTGAGGTAAGTTGGTATGATACCGCCACAAAAACCGTTCCGGCAATAAAATATTCGCTTGGATTATTTGATAATCACGGACATAAAATCGGAGAATGGAACGAAATTTTGCATCAGGCTGACGGAGACAGAAGTTGGTGGTAGCAAAATATGTTTTATTAACTCTTATGGCTTTGCCGATGCTGAATATAGCAGTGCGCGCTGATGATTCAATAATTGAGCAGTCGGTTGAGGCAGATGCGTGTGATGATCGTCAATCAAGTGATGATAAACAAACCGCGCTTAACAGGGCTATTGATAAGGCATGTTTTTCTGCTATAAAACTCTCCGGAATAATCCAAAAACAAGATGAAAAAATGTATACTTCGGTTCTGGATGTTATTTCTTATCATATTATAGATAACAACCTGTTTGATGTTGAGCATGAGATAACTTTTGATGATGAAAAGCGCGTTTGTGTTAAAATTAAGGGTAATATAAAAATTGCCAAAGATGACTTGATTTCATTGATTAATGAACACAAAAAAAATATTACTCCCGAAAGTTTGGCGGAAATTAGCGAAAACATCAAGCAAAACACTGCGTTTAAGCCGGATAATCTGAGCGAAAAAAAGCTGTTATATATAAATGACATGGTGTTTTGGAACAACAGCGAAACAAATCACTATGCGAAAGAACTTAAAAACCTTTTGGATAATAATGAATACTTTTTCATTACCGATAAAAAAGAAACTGCGGATTTTGTGATTACGCCGATGTTAAAAAAAGCTCAGGTTGATAAAATTGATAATTCTCAACATAAAATGCAGATGATTTTAGATATGGAAATTACTTCTGATAAAATTCCGGAATTTGAAACCCTAACTGATGAGCAAAACCACTTTATTTTGTTTTCTGCCGATGATGATGAGCAAAAAATAGCCGATGAGTTGATAAAAAAACTGCTGAAAAAATCAGCTTTTGGAACCTCGGAAAAAATTAAAGAAACTATTCAAAACCAACTGATAAAAGAAAATGTCAGAAAATAAAATAATGCCACATATACGGCTGTATTTAATTTAAAAAACAGCTTGACAAAATAAGCAATATATGCCATAATGAAATCCTAAATTTTAAGGATTATGAAGAAAATTTTGTTAATCGCTGCTACTGCGGCGATAGCTACATTGGTAGCGTATCTGTACGGACTTACCGTACTTTGTATTTGTATAGTAATCATTTTTGGTATAGAGTTGTATTATGCCAAAGAGGGTTATAGTACAAAAGAGAATATGGTTGCATATGCACAAGTATGTGCGGCAATCATATTGATTGCTCTTTCCACTGGTTTGTTGGACGGGTATGATTATTATGTGGAGGTGCAAAAAGCCCACACATATACATACCGAACCGTTCACCAAAGCGGCTTGGGATGGAGTGCTTTACCGGTACTCCTGGTGATTAGGGCTCTGATTAACCCTATTTACATAAAAAGAGCAGTCAAATAAGAATAAACCTCGTTACCTTAGATAAGGCAACGGGGTTTTTATTTTTACAACAGTCAAAACTCAGCAAATCAAACTAAGCGCCTTTTGTGTCAGGTTTTTCATCTTAACTGCACTGTCTTTAATTTCAACTTGTTCTTCTTTTGATAGTTTCGGTTTTATAACATGATAAATACCACCACGATTAACCACAGTCGGCAGTGATAGACAAACGTCTTTAATCTCGGCAAATTCGTCATGATGTGATGAAACGGTTAAAATGGCATGTTCGTTATTATCAATGGCACGGCAAATCTGGGTTATGGCACCGGCAATACCATAATTGGTGTATCCTTTTCCGGCGATGATTTTATAGGCGGCATTAACAACACCGTCTGTTATTTCATCACGCGCAATGGCATCTAGCTTTTGGTTGCACGATGTAGCATATTCTTCCAAAGTTAAGGTTCCGGCTTCAGCGCTTTTCCAAATTAAAACTTCCGAATCTCCGTGTTCGCCTAAAACATCAGCGTGTACCGATTTTGTTGATATCCCGAGCTTTTGCCCTAAAAGCGTGCGAAACCGCGCCGTATCCAAAACCGTGCCGCTGCCGATGACACGTTCTTTATCAAATCCGGAAAGTTTTAAGGCAACTTCAGTCATAATATCCACCGGATTTGTGGCAATCAATAAAATACTTTTCGGGGCATATTTTGCAACTTGCGGAATAATATCTTTAAAAATTTCAACGTTGCGCGAAAGCAAATCAGTGCGGGTTTCATCAGGTTTTTGATTTGCGCCGGCAGTGATAATTACAACATCTGCATCTTTTAAGTCGGCATAATCTCCGCTGATAACTTTGGCTGCCGAGGCAAACGGTGCGGCATGCGATATATCTTCTGCCTCTGAAACGGCTTTTTCTTTATTCAAATCAACCAAGATAATTTTATGCGCAACGCCTGTCATCACAAGAGAAAAAGCGGTTGCACTGCCCACAAATCCGGCTCCGATAATTCCTATTTTCATATTTTCCTCCTTTTTATAATCTTTTCATTAAATAATTTACATTTTAAAAATTACAATGTTGAAGATAAGCAAAATATGCTTGCAAAAGTGCCGGATATTTGTTTTATTAAAACAAAATAAATAACGGAGAATAATATGTTTAATGTGAAAATTTCGCTGTTTTCCGGCACGCGTGAGTTGGAAAATAAAATTGATGAAATGCATGATAAAATCATTGAAAGTTCGCTTTATTTTAAGGAAGCTTTTGAAATTTATATTAAAGAAAAGCGCAGTCAAAATTATCGCCGTGCCAGTAAAAAAATAAAAATTATCGAGGCGGAGGCAGATGATTTGCGCCGCGAAATTGAAAGCAGGCTTTATGCGCAAAATCTGATTCCGGATTTGCGTGCCGATGTTCTGCAAATGATTGAAAATATTGATAAAGTTATTAATGAATTTGATGAGGTTGCACATAAGTTTTATATTGAACAGCCGGATATCCCGTTGAAATATCAGGATAAATTCAGAGTGCTTATTAATCAGGTTTCTGAATGTGCCGAAAATATGGCAATTGCTTCACGCGCATTTTTCAGAGATTTTGCCACAGTGCGCGACTATGCCAAAAAGGTTTATTTTTTGGAGCATGAAAGCGATAAGACTTGGGCGGCATTGAAAGAAGAAGTGTTTGATTCTGATATGGAATTGGCGCATAAATTGCAACTCAATTCTCTTATAGGCGGAGTTGCCGATGTGGCGGATAAAGCTGAAGATTGTATTGATGCGGTGCTGATTTTCACCATAAAGAGGGATATTTAATCGATGGATTTGACATATCTGTTATTTTTAAGCAGCGGTTTATTTTTGGGCTGGTCGTTGGGGGCAAATGATGCCTCAAATATTTTTGGTACGGCGGTCGGCTCAAAAATGGTGAAATTTTCAAACTCGGCTGTTATTGCCTCAATTTTTATTGTGTTGGGAGCAGTCATAAGCGGTGAGGGCGCGAGTGAAACGCTTGGCGATTTGGGTGCGGTTAATGCGCTTGCCGGCTCATTTATGGTGGCTCTTTCGGCTGCTTTTTCGGTTTATTGGATGTCGCGCGTGGGCTTAAAAGTTTCAACTTCGCAAGCTATTGTCGGCTCGATTATCGGTTGGAACTTATATGCCGGAAAACAAACAGATTGGAGCACAATGTTTGAAATTGTCGGCACATGGACAACATGCCCGCTGATTGCCGGAGTTGTTGCCGTTTTGATTTATTGGGTAGTAAAAAAGGTGATTAAAACCTCAAAAATACACCTGTTAATGCAAGATCAGATTACGCGCATCGGTTTAATTGCGACCGGTGCATTATGTGCTTATGCTTTGGGTGCCAACAATATTGCCAATGTGGTAGGTGTGTTTGTAAAGTCGTGCCCGTTCAAACCGCTTCATTTCGGCGGAATATATACGCTGAGTTCGGTACAGGTTTTGTTCTTTTTAGGTGCAATTGCAATCTGTGTCGGAATATTTACTTATTCAAAACGTGTGATAATGACTGTCGGTAACAATTTAATGAAAATGTCTCCGATGGTGGCTTGGATTGTGATAGTGGCACAAGCGGTTGTTTTATTGTTATTTTCATCACAAACGCTTCATGATTGGCTGTTATCAATGCATTTACCGGCTTTTCCTTTAGTTCCGGTTTCAAGTACTCAGGCGGTTATCGGAGCAATTGTAGGCATCGGTTTGGCAAAAGGCGGTCGCGGAATGAATTGGAATATTGTTCTTAAAATTATTGCCGGTTGGATAACCACTCCGTTAATGGCTATGATAATTTGTTTTGTTTCGCTGTTCTTTTTGGAAAATGTTTTTAATCAAACGGTTTATCTGCCATAAATGCTGTATTGTATAACTTTGTAATAATACTTGAAGTTTGTTAAAAAAAATAATAATCTGCCCGATAATTGAACTGAAAATAAAAGTGATGAAAATGAACTCAATAAAATATATTCTTGCTCTGTTTTTGCTTTGCGGATTACTTGCTTCCTGTTCTTCCGGAACTCCGGAACTGGCGGGACTTTCGCCGAAAGCTCAAGCGGAAATCATCAAAAAATACGGCGGTGTTTATAAGGTTGGAAAACCATATAAAATTGCCGGTCGCTGGTATTATCCGAAAGAGGATTATAATTATTCCGAAGTCGGTATAGCTTCGTGGTATGGTGAAGATTTTCACGGAAAATCAACGGCTAACGGCGAGCGTTATGAAATGAATACGCTGACAGCCGCACACCGCACATTGCCGTTGCCGTGTATCGTTAAAGTAACTAACTTGCAAAACGGTCGCTCAATTGTAGTACGCGTTAATGACCGCGGTCCGTTTGTGAAAGACAGAATCATTGATTTATCAAAGCGCGGTGCAACTTTGCTCGGTTATATAGGGCAGGGAACAACCAAAGTTCGAGTGGAGATTATGGCTAAAGAAAGTAAAGCATTGAAAATGGCAATGCTCGGGCAATATGATCCTCAAGCTGAAGAACGTGCCGAAGAAGCAAAACCGGCGCATTCGTTATATGAATCCTCTGAAGAACGTAGAGAAATTTCGGAAAAAGAAGCTGAAAAATCGGCTATTTATGCCAGCTCCGGCGGAAAAAGCGTAGCAGTCGGCGAGTATGACAAAGATAAAGACGGTTCACTTTTCCAAGCAGCATACGGCAGTGCGGCAACGGCTGACGGAAAAACCGTTAATAAGTCATTGCAGGAAGTTGATACCGGAGTTGTCTATACACCGCAAGATACGGGAATATATGCAAAAGCAGCTAAAAATCCTGCCAAAGATACGCGTGCGGTTAAAAACAACAGCTATCAATATGCAAGCGGATATTACTATATTCAAGCCGGCTCATTTACGCAATATGATTTGGCACACAAATTGTCTGTTCGCTTAAAAGAATACGGAAGCAGTCATATTGTTGAGGCAAATGTTAACGGCACAAAATATTATCGCGTGGCAATGGGACCGTATAGCCGTGAAGAAGAGGCAAAAGTTGCTCTTGCAAAAATTAAATATTATGGCATTCAAGGTGCAAAAATCGAAAAGAAATAAAGGAAATATATCATGCTGAATAAAAAAATTGTTTTTGCTTTAATGTGTTTAAGTTTTTTCAATGTTGCAAGTGCAAACGCATTTGAAACAGCTGCTAAAAATGCAATTTTGATGGACTATGAAACCGGAGAATATCTGTTTGAAAAAAATATTGATGAGGCAGTTCCGCCGGCTTCAATGAGCAAATTGATGACCGTATATATTTTGGCAAGCAAAATAAAAGACGGAAGCATAAAACTTTCGGATACATTTTCGGTAAGTGAAAATGCATGGCGTAAAGGCGGTGCGGCTACCGGCGGTTCAACCATGTTTCTTTCTATCGGCGATAATGTTACAGTTGAAGATTTAATTAAAGGAATCGTTATTCAGTCCGGTAATGATGCTTGTATTGTGGTGGCGGAGAATATTGCCGGATCGGAAGAAGATTTTGCAATTTTAATGAATAAAACGGCAAAAAGTTTGGGTTTGAAGCATAGTTCATTTGTCAATTCAACCGGATTACCTGACCCTGAACAAATGATGTCTATGGAAGATTTGGCAATTTTATCACGCCATATCATTAAAGAATTTCCGGATTTATATCATTATTTCAGCGAAAAAGAGTTCACTTATAACAATATAAAACAAGGAAACCGTAATCCGCTCTTATATTCAATGAAAGGTGCTGACGGACTTAAAACCGGACATACCGAAGAAGCAGGTTTTTGCTTGGCGGCTTCGGCAACTAAAGGCGAGCGTCGTTTGATTGAGGTTATGAGCGGTATGAGCTCAAATAAAGAACGTTCGGAAGAAAGTGAACGCTTGATGAGCTGGGGATTTCGCGAGTTTAATAACTATAAAATTTTAAGTGCCGGGCAAAATTTAGGCGAGGCAAAAGTATGGTACGGACAGCAAAATTCGGTTCCGTTGACGGTTAGTGCAGATGTTATAAAAACCGTGCATATGAGCCAAACCGAAAATGTTAATGTTTCGGCAGAATTTGATGAGCCGGTAAAAGCTCCGATTAAAAAAGGTCAACAAATCGGCGAAGTTAAAATCGAAATTGAGGGATTGGCTCCGCTGAATGTTCCTTTGGTTGCCGCCTCTGATGTTAAAGAAGTCGGCTTTTTCGGTAAGTTTTTGGCGAATGTAAAATATCTTCTTTTCGGGAAGAAATAAGGGCTATTAAAATGACCGGAAAATTTATCACTCTTGAAGGCGGGGAAGGTTGCGGAAAATCAACACAACTCAAGCTGTTGATTCCGGCTTTACAAAGATTGGGAATTGAGGCAATTGCCACTAAAGAGCCGGGCGGAACTCCCGATGGTGCGGTTTTGCGTAATTTACTCGTTACCGGTGATAAGGATCGCTTTGATGCCATAACCGAGTGCATGCTTTATTTTGCCGACAGGCGTATCCACTTAAATCAGGTTGTTTGGCCGGCTTTGAAACAAAATCAGTGGGTTGTTTCCGATAGATATGCGGATTCGACTGAAGCTTATCAATATTACGGCTATAATAAAAGAATTTCGCGCGAAATATTGCAGGACTTATATCAAATGGCGGTAGGGAGTTTTAAGCCGGATTTAACCATAATTTTGGATATGGATCCCGAGCGCGGAATGGCTCGCTCGTTTGCTAAGGCGGAAAAATCTGCGGTAAAAGAGTTGCGTTTTGAAAGTAAGGCGCTTGAATTTCATAATAATCTGCGAGAGGGTTTTCGCCAAATTGCCGCACGAGAGCCTGAACGATGTGTGCTGATAAATGCCGATAGAAGCATTGAAGAAGTGCATAATGAGATTATGAATATCATAAAAAAGCGTCTTTTTTAATGAGTGAAACATATGGCGAAAGCTGGTGATATAAATCCCAAAAACAATAACTATCTGCTTGGGCAGACAAAAGCAGAAGATATGTTTTTGCAGGCATGGAAAAGCGAAAACTTGCATCATGCATGGATTTTATCGGGGCGTAAAGGGGTAGGAAAGGCAACACTTGCTTTTCGAATTGCGCGCTTCATGCTGTGGGCGAATATAGAACAAAAAGAGCAATATAATTCGTTGAATGTGCCGGAAAATTCACCGATTTTTAAGCAGGTTGCCGATGGTTCTCATCCGGACTTAAAGGTTTTGGAACGCGGATTTGTTGAAACCGATAAACGCAAGGTTATTAAAGCAATTCAAAACGGTGAACCGATGAGTGATGATGAACTGTCACGCTTGAAAAAATCGGCATATATCCGTATTGATGAAGTGCGTGAAGCTGTTGATTTTTTGAGCAAAACTTCGTTTAATAACGGTTGGAAAATCGTGATTATCGACAGTGCTGATGAGATGAACAGAAATGCCGAAAATGCTCTGTTGAAAATTTTGGAAGAACCGCCGGCAAAAACTCTTTTATTGTTAGTTTGCCATAATATGGGAACGCTGTTGCCGACTATTCGCTCACGCTGTGTTAAGCTTAATTTGCAGGATTTGTCGACAAATGAGGTAGCAAGTCTGCTCAGGCGATATCGCCCTGATTTGAATGAAAAACAGATAGCAAAGCTTAGCGAAATGTGCAACGGCAGTATCGGAAAGGCGATTCAATATGCTGATTTTGATGCCGTTAGAATTTATGATGATTTGTGCAAGATTGCATTCAATAAAGGACAGGGAAGTTTATCACAAATGATTGCTTTTTGTTCTGATTTAGCGGCAGATGGCGATAAATTTTCACTTTCGGAAGACCTTTTTTATAAATTTTTCCGCGATTTAATGGAACAAAGCCCGAAAGCCGAAGATGTTTATAAATGCTATCAACAAGCAAAAAAAATGTTTGCCGAATGTGCGAGTGTGAATATGGATAAATCATTGATGTTGTTGAATTTATTTAATAATATTACGAAAGTTGTTTAAATGTTTGTTGATAGTCATTGCCATATTATTTCCGAAGATTTTGCTTTAGACCGAGATGAGTGTATTAATCGTGCCGTGCAAGCCGGTGTTGAGGCGATTCTCGATGCCAGTGGAGGTGTGGAAAGCGAAAAATTAGCGCGTAACAAAAAAATTTGCGAAACATATAAAACGATTTTTACAACCATCGGAGTTCATCCGGAGGATGCTGACAAATATCCTGATATCAGAGCAGAAAAAATTGTTGAACTCAGTCAAGAAAATCATGTGGTCGGTATTGGCGAATGCGGACTTGATTATCACTATAATCCTGATAATAAGGATTTGCAATTAAAGGTTTTCAAAGAGCATATACACGCAGCGCAAATAACTAAATTACCGCTGATTGTGCATTCACGCGAAGCTGATGAAGATATGATAAATATTTTGGCGCAAGAATATGAGAAAAAGCCGTTTTCTGGAGAACTTCATTGTTTTTCTTCATCACGAAAATTGGCGGAATTTGCCTTAAGTATCGGGTTTTATGTTTCGGCATCGGGAATTATAACCTTCAAAAAAACTGATGAATTACGCGAGATTTTTGCCGATGTTCCTATGGAAAAATTGTTAATTGAAACCGATGCGCCTTATTTGGCACCGGTACCATACCGCGGAAAGCGTAACGAGCCGGCATATGTTGTTGAAACGGCGAAAAAATTAGCTGAAATCAAAAGTATTAAAATTGAACAATTGGCAAAGATAACTACGGCAAATTTTTATTCGCTTTTTAATAAAATAAAAAATCAAAAACAGTAAATTTATCAAGATTTGAAATTTGCAATAAATATGCGCTGAAAATTCGCAAAAAAAATCGGTTATTTTTTAAAAAAAATACTTGCATAATTAAATAAAATATTTTATAAATCACGCGAGTTTTAATAGGGCTATGCCCTTAATTTATTATTGGGAGAATTTAGCTGAGAGGGCAGTAAAATCCAAGGGTTTGGCTAAGTTCACCATTGTCAATGAAAATGTTTTTAACCTTCTGTCGACGGGGTTGATTTATTCATAAGAATTGTCGCAGAATCAATACTTTAAGAGGAAAAAATAAAATGAGCGAATCTTATACGGGCAAAAAGCGTGTAAGAAAGAATTTCGGCCGAATCGAGGCTGTTTCCGATATGCCTAATTTAATCGATGTGCAAACCGTTTCTTACAACAGTTTTATCAATAATGTTGATAATACCGGCGGATATTGTGAATTCGGTTTAGAGAATGTATTTAAATCAATTTTCCCTATAAAAGATTATACGGGTAACAGTGAACTTGAGTTTGTTAAATATGAACTCGAAAAGCCGAAGTATGATGTTGAAGAATGCATCAAACGCGATATGACTTATGCCGCACCGATTAAGGCAACCTTGCGTTTAGTGGTTTTTGATGTTGATGAAACAACCGGTTTTAGAACTGTTCATGATATTAAGGAACAAGATGTATTTATGGGTGATATTCCTTTAATGACCGACAAGGGAACGTTTATTTTTAACGGAACCGAGCGTGTTGTTGTTTCACAAATGCATCGTTCTCCGGGTGTGTTTTTTGACAGTGATGGCGGAAAAACTATTTCCACCGGTAAAAAACTGTTTTCCGTACGCATTATTCCGTATCGCGGTTCGTGGCTTGATTTTGAATTTGATGCCAAAGATTTGATTTATGCTCGTATTGATCGCAAACGCAAATTACCGGTAACAACGATTCTTTATTCTTTATATTCTAAAGATACGGAAGAAAAAGTTGCTGCTATGGCAGAAAAAGTTGCTAAAAAGCTGTTTAAGGAAAACAGAGAAGAGAAAAAAGAGATTATAGCAAAATATATTAAGTCTGCCAATTTTGACGAGTTGACGGATAAAGAGCGCGAAAAACTCTTTATTGCAGGCATTAACGCCCTTGAAGTATTTAACAAAATTGCCTTTATAAAAGAAGCTGGTGATGAATTCCCGCTTGAAAATATTAAAGGTATGGACAAAGAAGAAATCCTCGGATATTTCTATGAAACCGAAATTTATGAAGCTGATAAAAAGAATTGGAAAATGAAGTTTGAACCTTCAAGATTTAAGGGGGTTAAATTTGATTTTGCCATTGTTGATGCAAAAACCGGAAAAACAGTGTGGGATGCAGGCAAAAAATTGACTGTTCGTTCTGCTCAAAAATTGGCTGATGACGGTTTGGAGTTTTTCCGTGTTACCGAAGATATGCTTTACGGCAAGTTTTTAGCTAAAAACATCATTAATGAAAAAACAGGTGAAGTTTTAGCTGAGGCCGGTGATGAGATAAATGCTGAAGTTATGGCAAAATTAAACGAAAATAAAATAAAAGAGATTGAGACATTATATATTGATAACTTAAATGTCGGTGCATATATTCGCAACACCTTGGCTATTGATAAAGCTCATGACAGAAAAGAAGCTTTGGCTGATATTTATCGTGTTATGCGTCCTGGTGAACCGGCAACCTATGAAGCTGCTGATGAACTTTTCGGCAAAATGTTTTATGATGATGAAAGATATGACTTATCTTCAGTAGGTCGTGTTAAAATGAATGCTTCATTGGATATTTCATTTGCAGAAACACCGGACAGCGTTCATGTTTTGCGCAAAAATGATATCTTACGCATTATTAAAAAGCTCGTAAATATTCGTGATGGCAAGGGTAATGTTGATGATATTGACCACCTTGGAAACCGTCGTGTTCGTTCTGTCGGTGAATTGATGGAAAATCAATATCGCATGGGTTTACTCAGAATGGAGCGTGCCATCAGAGAAAAGATGAGTTCTGAGCCGATTAATAATGCTAAACCTCAAGATTTGATTAATGCAAAACCGATTGCTTCTGTGATAAGAGAATTTTTCGGTTCTTCGCAGTTGTCACAATTTATGGATCAAAACAATCCGCTTTCGGAAATTACGCATAAGCGCCGTTTGTCTGCATTGGGACCCGGTGGTTTGAGCCGTGATCGTGCCGGTTTTGAAGTGCGCGATGTGCATCCTACTCACTATGGTCGTATTTGCCCGATTGAATCTCCTGAAGGTCCGAACATTGGTTTGATTAACTCTCTTTCAAGCTATGCCAGAGTTAATAAATACGGATTTATTGAATGTCCGTATCGTAAGGTTGTTAACGGCATTGTAACTAAAGAAGTTGTATATCTTTCTGCCGATGATGAAGGCAAAGTTGTTATTGCTGAAGCAAATGCCAAAGTTAAAGACGATGGTCATTTTGAAAATGATTTGATTACATGTCGTCGTGGCGGTGAAGTTGAGTTTGATAAACCGGAAGATATTGATTATATTGACGTATCTCCGAAACAACTTGTTTCTGTTGCCGCAGCTTTAATTCCGTTCTTGGAAAACGATGATGCTAACCGTGCGTTGATGGGTTCAAACATGCAACGTCAAGGTGTGCCTCTTTTGCGCTCTGAGGCTCCGCTCGTCGGAACCGGTATGGAAGCAACCGTGGCTAAAGATTCGGGAGCTACATTGGTGGCTAAATACGATGGTATTGTTGATGCGGTTGATGCAAACAGAATCGTTATCAGAACCGACAGCGAAACTGCTCATGACGTTGGTGTTGAAATTTATCGTTTGTCAAAATTCAGACGTTCTAACCAAAACACCTGCATTAACCAAGTTCCGCTCGTTAAAGTTGGCGACCATATTAAAAAAGGCGATATTATTGCTGATGGTCCTTGCACAAACTTAGGTGAACTTGCTTTAGGTAAAAACCTTTTGGTGGCATTTATGCCGTGGAACGGTTTGAACTACGAAGATGCTATTTTGCTTTCTGAGAGAATTTCTCGCGATGATGTATTGACTTCACTTCATATTGAAGAGTTTGAAGTTATGGCTCGCGATACAAAACTCGGTCAGGAAGAAATTACGCGTGATATTCCGAACGTTGGTGAAGAAGCATTGCGCAATTTGGATGAAGCAGGTATCGTTTATGTCGGAGCTCACGTTAAAGCCGGTGATATTCTGGTTGGAAAAGTTACGCCGAAAGGTGAATCTCCGGTAACTCCGGAAGAAAAGCTTTTGCGCGCAATCTTCGGTGAAAAAGCCAGCGATGTTCGTGATACATCTCTTCGTGCTCAACCGGGTGTCGATGGTATTGTAGTTGATGTTCATATCTTTTCTCGCCGCGGTGTTGAAAAAGATGAACGTGCTTTGGCAATCGAACAGGAAGAAATTTCAGCTTTAGCTAAAGATCGTGATGACGAAATGGCTATTATCCGCCGCAACTTTGAAGCCCGTATGAAAGATTTGCTGATTGGTCAAACAGTTGTTGATGCTCCGAAAGGTATTTCTAAAAACAGTAAGCTTTCGGCAGAAGTATTGGCTGAATTTCCATCTGCACAATGGCGCAAAATTGTGGTAAAAGATGAAGACACGATGGCAAAAATTGAAGAACTTTATAATGCCTTTGATGCTCGTATAAAAGATATTCAGGATCGTTATGAAAACAAGGTTGAAAAAGTTCAACGCGGTGATGATTTGCTTCCTGGTGTATTGAAAAAAGTTAAGGTTTATATCGCCACAAAAAGAAAAATGCAAACCGGTGATAAAATGGCCGGTCGTCACGGAAACAAAGGTACTGTTTCACGCGTATTGCCACTGGCTGATATGCCTTATACCGAAGACGGTACGCCGGTTGATGTTGTGTTAAATCCGCTTGGTGTTCCTTCTCGTATGAATGTGGGACAAATTTTGGAAACACACCTCGGCTGGGCAGCAAAGGAATTGGGCGCTCAATTAAATGAGATGTGCGAACAATATAAGCGCGGTGAAAAAAACATCAAAGAGCTTAATGACCGCTTAAAAGAAATTTATGGCGAAAAGCAATATAAGAAAGAAATTGCAACATTGAGCGAGCCTGAAAAGATGGAAATGATTTCTAACTTGAAGAACGGTATTCCGATGGCTACTCCGGTATTTGACGGTGCCAGCGGTGATGATATTAACCGCATGCTCTCAATGGCAGGGTTGCCGACTTCAGGACAAATTGATTTGTACGATGGCCGTACCGGTGAAAAATTTGATCGTAAAGTAACGGTTGGTGTTATGTATATGATTAAATTGCACCACATTGTTGATGAAAAAATGCACGCTCGTTCGGTCGGTCCGTACAGTTTGGTTACACAACAACCTTTGGGCGGTAAGGCTCAATTCGGTGGTCAACGTTTCGGTGAAATGGAAGTTTGGGCTTTGCAGGCATACGGTGCAGCCTATACCTTGCAAGAAATGCTTACCATTAAATCAGATGACGTTGCCGGCAGAACCAAAGTTTATGAAGCGATTGTTCGCGGTGAAGATAGTTTTGATGCCGGTATTCCGGAATCCTTCAACGTTTTGGTTAAAGAAATTAAATCTTTGTGCCTGAATGTTGAAATGTTAAACGATGAAGCCTAAGTCTTAAGGAGTTTATTTAAATGAATAAAGAAATTACTAATATGTTTAACCCGCAACCGGTGGCGGAAGAAGATAATTTTGATGAAATCAGAATTTCAATTGCATCGCCGGAGCAAATTCACTCTTGGTCTTACGGCGAAGTTAAAAAGCCGGAAACCATAAACTATCGCACCTTCAAGCCGGAAAAAGACGGTTTGTTCTGTGCTCGTATTTTTGGTCCGGTAAAGGATTACGAGTGCTTGTGCGGAAAATATAAAAGAATGAAATATCGCGGTATTGTCTGCGAAAAGTGCGGTGTGGAAGTTACGGTATCAAAAGTTCGCCGTGAAAGAATGGGTCACATTGATCTGGCAGCTCCGGTTGCCCACATTTGGTTTTTGAAATCACTGCCTTCACGCATTTCAACATTAACCGATATTCCGATGAAAGCATTGGAAAAAGTGCTCTATTTTGAAAGCTATATTGTGATTGAGCCGGGATTAACACCACTCACTATCAATCAGCTTTTAACCGAAGACGAATATCAAGATGCGATTGATCAATACGGGGAAGATTCATTCAGAGCCGGTATCGGTGCCGAAGCTTTGCGTGAAATTCTTTCAAACATTGATTTAGAGGCAGAACGTGCCACTATGCGCGCAGATTTGAAAGAAACCACATCTGAAGCAAAACGTAAAAAGTTGGTTAAACGTTTGAAACTCGTGGAAGCATTCTTGGATTCAAATACTAAACCGGAATGGATGATCATGACAGTTTTGCCGGTTTTACCGCCGGATTTGCGTCCGCTTGTTCCATTAGACGGCGGCAGATTTGCCACATCTGATTTGAACGATTTATATCGCCGTGTTATTAACCGTAACAATCGTTTGAAGAGATTGATTGAATTGCATGCGCCGGATATTATTATCCGCAACGAAAAGCGTATGTTACAAGAATCTGTTGATGCATTGTTTGATAACGGTCGCCGCGGTCGTGCGATTGTCGGCACCAGCAAGCGCGCCTTGAAGTCTTTGTCTGATATGCTCAAAGGTAAGCAAGGTCGTTTCCGTCAAAACTTGTTAGGTAAACGTGTTGACTATTCCGGTCGTTCGGTTATTACCGTTGGTCCGGAACTTAAAATGCATCAATGCGGTATTCCGACCAAAATGGCTCTTGAATTGTTTAAGCCGTTTATTTATGCTAAACTTGAACTTTACGGCTTGGCAACCACCATTAAAGCGGCAAAGCGCATGGTGGAAAAAGAGCGTCCGGAAGTTTGGGATATTTTGGAAGAAGTTATCAGAGAGCATCCGGTATTGTTGAACCGTGCGCCGACTTTGCACCGTTTGGGTATTCAAGCTTATGAGCCGGTTTTGGTTGAAGGTAAAGCCATTCACTTGCACCCGCTTGCTTGTACGGCATTTAACGCCGACTTCGATGGTGACCAAATGGCTGTTCACGTTCCGTTATCTATTGAAGCACAATTGGAAGCACGCGTTTTGATGATGTCTTCAAACAATATTTTGTCGCCGGCTTCGGGTAAACCGATTATCGTGCCGTCACAAGATATGGTTTTGGGTATTTATTATCTGACTTATTGCATTGATGAAATCAATAAGGTAGAGAAAAAGCCTGAAGACTATAAAATCTATTCTTCTCCGGAAGAATGTATGTTGGCTTTGAATGCTAAAGCTGTTGATATGCACGAAAAAATCAAGTGCCGTATGGAATATGTTGCCGATGACGGTAAATTCACTAAAGGCATTATTGAAACAACTCCGGGACGTATTATCGTTTCAGAAGTTTTGCCAAAGAAAGAAGGCGTTCCGTTCTCGCTTGTTAACCGTTTGGTAAAGAAAAAGCAGATTTCGCAAATTATTGATGAAGTTTATCGTGTTTGCGGCGGTAAAGAAACATGTATTATGGCTGATGCAATTATGGGCTTAGGTTATAAATACGCTTGTTTGTCCGGAATTTCTTTCGGTAAAGATGACTTAATTGTTCCTGAAGCTAAAAAAGAACTGATTGAGAAAACATCTGCTCAAGTTAAAGAATTTGAACAGCAATATCAAAACGGTTTAATTACCAAAGGCGAGAAATATAATAAGGTCGTTGATATTTGGGCATCTTGCACAGATAAAGTTGCTGATGAGATGATGAAAAATATTTCTAAACCTGATGAAAACAATATGCTGAATTCCGTATATATGATGGCCGATTCCGGTGCGCGCGGTAGTGCTGCCCAAATGCGCCAATTAGCCGGTATGCGCGGATTGATGGCAAAACCTTCAGGTGAAATTATCGAACAACCGATTATTTCTAACTTTAAGGAAGGTTTAACGGTGTCTGAATACTTCAACTCAACTCACGGTGCGCGTAAAGGTTTGGCTGATACGGCTTTGAAAACTGCGAACGCCGGTTACTTAACCCGCCGTTTGGTTGATGTCGGACAAGATGTGATTATTACTGAAACAGACTGCGGAACAGAACGAGGAATTATTGTTCGTCCGGTTGTTGACGGCGGTAATGTTATTGCATCTATCGGTGAAAGAATCTTGGGTCGTACAGCGGCAGAAGATATTGTTCATCCGGAAACCGGAGAAGTTATCGTTCATACCGGTCATCTGATTGATGAAGAAGATGTTGAAAAGGTTGAAAAGGCCGGTGTTGAACAAGTTAAAATTCGTTCGGTTTTGACCTGCGAATGCGAAGATGGTGTTTGTGCTGCCTGCTACGGACGTGATTTAGCCAGAGGTAATCCGGTTAATATCGGTGAAGCAGTAGGTGTTATTGCTGCGCAATCAATCGGTGAGCCGGGTACGCAATTAACGCTTCGTACATTCCACATCGGTGGTGCTGCTTCTAAATCTGCCGAGCAATCAATGATTGAGGTTCCGTTTGCCGGTATTTTGAAAATTGAAAATGGTCATACGGTGACCAATGCCGAAGGAAATGTTATTGTATTGGCTCGTAACTGCGATATCGTGATTGTTGATGAGCAGGGACGTGAAAAATCAAGACATCGTGTACCATACGGTGCAAAAGTTATGGCAAAAGAAGGCGATAATGTTTCTAAAGGACAAAAAATCGCTGAATGGGATCCGTTTATGATTCCGATTATTTCCGAACGCGCCGGTACAGCTCAACTGATTGATTTGATACCAAATGTTTCGGTTAAAGAAAATATTGATGAAACAACCGGTATCAGCTCTAAAACGGTTATTGATTGGCAATCCGGACCTACGGCAAATGCCAGCCTGAAGCCTAGCATTGTCTTAAAAGACGCTAAAGGAAAGCCGGTTACTTATGAATCCGGAAAAGAAGTTCGCTACTATCTTTCTGTTGATGCTGTATTAAACGTTGATAATGGTACGGAAATCAAAGCCGGTGATATTATCGCTCGTATTCCGAGAGAAAGCACAAAAACAAAAGATATTACCGGTGGTTTGCCGCGTGTTACCGAGTTGTTTGAAGCTCGTAAGCCGAAAGATCCGGCAATTATATCTGATATTGACGGTATGGTTGAATACGGCAAAGATTATAAGTCTAAACAACGCATTATGGTTGTTCCGGAAGATGGCACACCGGTGGAATATATTGTTCCGAAAGGTCAACGTTTGGTTGTTCAAGACGGTGATATCGTTAAGAAGGGCGATATGTTGGTTGAAGGCACACTTGCTCCGCACGATATTTTACGCGTTTTGGGTGTTGAAAAACTGGCAGAATATTTGGTTCAGGAAGTTCAAGCCGTATATCGCCTGCAAGGTGTGGCTATTAATGATAAACATATCGAAGTTATTGTTTCACAAATGCTTCGTAAAGTTGAAATTACCGCTCCGGGCGATACAACATTCTTGGTTGGCGAACAAGTTGACCGCGATGTATTTGAAGCTGAAAACAATAAGACAATAAAAGACGGCGGTGAGCCGGCTAAGGCTGATCCTATTTTGCTTGGTATTACCAAAGCAAGCTTGCAGACTAAGTCGTTTATTTCTGCCGCATCATTCCAAGAAACTACTCGTGTATTGACTGAAGCCGCTGTTGAAGGCAAGGTTGATAAATTGAGCGGTTTGAAGGAAAATGTTATTGTCGGTCGTTTAATTCCGGCAGGTACGGGTAATATCTTGCGCTCGCTTAAGAAAGTTGCAGCCCAAAATGATAAGGAAATCCTTGCCATGAGGGAAGAAGAAAAAGCTCGTCAATTGGAGGCAGCCGGCAATACGGCTCCGGTGATTGAAGAATAAGATTTTCTTTAAGTAACCTAATACAACCCCCGATATCATAAAATATCGGGGGTTTGTTGTGATAAAATTTAGATTTTTTTATAAGCAGAAAACTTATTTTATTTTACTTATTTTCTTTTCCAATTTTAATTTTAAATCATATATTCGACCACTATTTACAAAACCCGGAACTTTTATAATCGGAGCAGTGTGATTATCAGAAATATAATATCCCATATCACCGCCTTTTCCTAAAGCTAAAAGGTCATCATACTCGTTGTTTTGATTTTTTACCTGCAAAATCGGAACCTGAATTTCCATTTTTTCACCTTGTTTGAAACGGTTGCGAATACGATTAAAGTCAGCCAGAGAGTAGTTTCCTTTATCATCTTTTATCAAAAATTCGCCGGTTGTATCAAATAGATGCGTAGTGTCATGACCATCATAATTCCATGGATTTGCTTGTGCTGTTTTAACCAACAAATTGTTGCTGTTAAGCTCCGGTGTAACAAAAGCATTATATTTTAAGGCAAAGTAATGGTGTGTACTGGTATTACAAGCATTAACAATTCCTTTTTCATATAAAACAGCGGCAAATTTCTTTTCATTATCAATATATGTTTTTCCACGTTTCAATTCTTCAAAATTTTGGCGGTCAATCATGCTTTGTTCCGCAGCCCCTTTAACTTTATCTTCCGGAACTTTTGTAATCGGCAATGATTTAAGAGCGATATTTATACCAAATTCATTCAGTACAATATTCATTTTTTTTAAGGTTTCAGACGTTGTGTTTTTATTGACAGCTGTTCGAAAAACACCTAAAGCAATAATTTCGGCACACAGTTCATCGGATAAGACAGGTTCTGTCAGGTGACGTATGGTACTGAACGCTTTTGATATATTTTCCTGCAATATCTTTTTATCAGATAAATCTCCTTGAAAGATATCAGAAAACACTTCTTTATTAGCGGAAATGATATTGTTTTGCAAAATTTCATACTGAGAATAACGTTGGTTATTGTTGTCTTCTTTCTTTTTAGAAAAGTTATTCCAAATTTCTTTATTTTCTTGGATGATATAAATATATCTTTTTTGCATTTCATCGCAAAAATCAACAATTTCATTTTTTTGGAGCAAGTCGCGTAATTCTTTAGGATTAATAAGAACTTCAAATAGGTCTTTCTTATTTTTGGCAAAATCGGCAACTTCTGCGTGTAATTTTAGCTTAACTCTTCTTTTATGTAAATCAGATACTAAAGATTGTTGATCTGAAAGTGTCAGCTTGTTTAAAAACTCTAACATATCTTTTTGCCGAGAAGATAGTGCTTCACCGCTTTTTAATCCTAACAATTTACGAAACTCGGCTAAGGTATATTTTTTGCCCATATCTTTAGGTTGTTCCAACTCTTGTATAATATAGCCTTTTTCACCAAGAGTTTCAAGAAGAGCAATATTTTTATCTGTCAAACCTGCCTTTGGTGTATTCTTATCAATAACTCTGGCCCGTCCTATAGGAGAGATTTTCTTTCCTTTATGGAAGTAACAATTTATTTTAAGCGGTTCTTTTTGACCGGAAATTTGCACATTGAAATAATTATCTTGAAGATTTATCGCTAGAATTTCGGCATTTTCAAAGCCTGTAAATTCTGCTTTTGTTTTCGGGTTATTGGCTAAAAAAGCGATTTCTTCGGCGATTTGTTTGCGCAACTTAGCCGCTTCAGTATTTATTTCTTTTGTGTTTCTGGCTGAACTACGGCGTTTTATATCTTCTTTTTGAGTGGTTGTTTTATATTTGAAATAGTTAAAATCACCTTCAACCAATTTATTTAATATAAATTCACGAATAGAATCGCTAAATTTATGACGCTCATCTTCGTCCTTCAATAACAAGTAATCACTTATAATTTCACCTTTATCGCTATAAAAATCCGGATTTTGCGAAAAAAGTTGCATATTAGCTCGTAAATTGTGTAAAGTACGTAATGTTTCAATGCTATTGTCTGACATCATTTTAAATAACCTCAAAAAGTTAATATATAGACATAATAACATATTTTTTGTAAAAGTGAAGAAAAAAATGAATTTATTTAAAATAAAAAATATATATATGAATATATACTTTAGTTGTATGAAAAGGGGAAGAAAACTAAAACTAATTATTTAGTTAACGCAAAAGACTTACAAAAATAAAAACAATCAGAAGAAATAATGTTAAGGAATTTGTTGCAATTATAACATTCTGATTGCCGACAATATTTATGGATTCAAGAAGGTAATCCGTTTTTTTTGTCGCAGTCCGCGAGACTAATGAAGAATCGTCATCATTGTGCACGCAATTATCATTTACAGGCAACGTTCTTTGCAGAATTTCCTGTATATTTTTATCGATATCCATTTTAGACCCTATGATATTTTAGTTAACTTTTCTCAGTTCGTCGTAGATTTCAATAAAGTCCGTAATTTTGTGCGCCGCCACGTCCGGTGCTTCAGTGCATGTTTTAATATAAATCAGCTTTATAAGTTCTGCTTTATCATGTGGAGAAAGCGTTGATTTGCGATTTTGGAGCCATGTTTCAATATATTCGATAACCATAGCTAAAATTTCAGCATTCAGAGGGGTAGGCGAGTTAATTGTAACAGATGAAATCGGTAAATCCGTGAGTTCTTGTTCATCAACATCAAGAAGTTGAGCAAGCTTACGACGTTCCACTTCACCTAAACGACGAGGAGATCCGTTTTTAATAAACTGTTGAATATACGCAATATTTTTCCCAATTTTCAGAGAAACTTGCGCATAGTTCAATCCTCGTTCATTTATTAAACGCGAAATTTTTTTTCTGATTTCATCCATCTTATCAATTTCACTCATATTCACACCTCTGATGGTATAATATAATAATAATCTTATTTTGTAAAATGATATTTTTCTTATTGACATTATAATATTTTTCTTATAATTAAGATTAGTTAACATAAAAAGGAGAGAAAAATGGATAATGAGTACATAAATAAAGAAACCCTTAAAAGACGTGGTTTTTGTAAGAACAAGAATGGAATTTATTATAAAAAAACAACATTAGAAAAATATTATGATTCCGGATATTTATCATTATATGAAAATAAGTTTAGCTCAGATGACAGACTGTTTGTCGGTAAGAGGCTCGCTTTTGATTATTATATGGCGAATCGCGATAATCTGCAATCAGTAAAGCAATATATTGTAAATATCAGAACAACCGGAGATTCGGGAAAGGAGTCGCAATTATTTTATAAAGAACGATATTTTAAGGCAATCAGAGCGATTCCAAAGGAGTTTTGGGCGCCGATTCGCTATGTTTGTATTGATGATAATGAGCTGATTGATAATAAAAACCCTAAAGGAAGTGTCTTATATAAACATAATATATATTGCCTTAAAGTGTTGCTATGTATGGGCTTAGACCGATTATGCGAATATTATTCACAAAAAAATAAAAAAAGTTCTTGACATTTGGGATCTTGTATGATAAGAAAATTATTAGAATGGATAAATTTAATCAGAAAAAAATAAAGAAGATTATGTTTTGTAATCTTCTTTTTTAATTTTTCATTAAGGAATTTTACAATGTTAAAAGCAATTTCAGATAGAATTATTGTCCGACTTGCAGAAAAACCGCAGTCAAAAATCATGTTTAATGCAGAAAAACGATATACTGACAGAGGAATAGTGGAAAGTGTGGGTGATCGTGTTTCAGGAATTAAAAAGGGTGATAAGGTGGTTTTTCATCTGTTTGATGAATTACCGCTGCCGGAAGATGGTTTGGTGGTTATTCGCCAAAAAAGTCTGCTCGGAATGTGGGAGTAAGTGATTTTGCCAAAATTAGCGGCTTGCTTAACGAGGCCGATAATGACATGAAGGATGGTGCATCCGATAATGACATTGTATTAATTATTATTCTTTTAACCAAAACCCGAAAGAAAGCTTGAGTAAAAAATCCGGCTTTCTTTTTTTTATACATAATTCAAAACAAATTAACGGAGTTTTTTTATGGAAAATAATGATGATATTTCGCGTCATGAGCTTTGGGAGTTATGGCGTTCTAAAGTGTTGCGTGCCGAAAAGCAATATGATGAGTATTATGATTTAGTGCGTTCAATTCGGCAATATTATCGCAACGAATCAGCAAAAAATAAGCAAAACATATTTTGGGCATCAGTTGAAACATTGAAGCCTTTTTTATATTTCAAACAACCGAAACCTTATGTTATTCGTGCCGATAAACACGCAAATGAAATCGAAAATACGGCGGCGCAAATTTTGGAACGTGCCTTAAAATGGAATATGAAGCAGTTCGATTTTGACAGCGTGATAAAATATGCGCGTAATGATTTTTTGCTTTCAGGTTTCGGTCTGTTGTGGGAGCAATATTGCCTAAAATACAAATATATCGGTGATATTTGCTTAAAAGACGAAGAAAAAGTTGTCACCGATTATGTTAATCCGACTATGTTTTTGGCTGATTGTGATAAAGTCAGCGTTTGGGAAGACGTGGAGTGGATTGCTCGCAAAATCTATATGAGTGAGGCTGAAATTTCCGAAAGCTTTAACTTAAGTGAAGATAGCCTGATTCATTTAGATAATCCTGAGCGTGTGGTCAGTGTTTATGAAATTTGGGATAAGTCGAGCCGACATATTTATTACTTGAGTCCGGAACTGAACGGTGATTTTCTGCTCATTAAAGAAGATACACTGCACTTGAGCGGATTTTTCCCTTGTCCGAAGCCGATTATGGCAACGCTTGCCAATGACGGAATTATTCCGGTGCCGGATTATGTGGAAATCAAAAGCTTACTTGATGAATTAGACGGTGTAAATAATCGCATGCGTTTGACTATGCAAGCCATTAAAATTTCAGGGTGTTACGATAATTCGTTTCCTGAACTGGCAAATATATTAGATAAAGACGTTACGCTGGTTTCGCTTTCCGATTTTGAGAAGCTTAAAGATGCCGGCGGATTGAAAGGAATTTTAGAATTTGCGCCGATTGAGCAATATATTCAGGCGTTATCGACTTTAGCAACTCGCCGACAAACGCTGATTGAGGCAATTTATGAAATTACCGGTGTTTCAGATATTATGCGCGGTTCATCAAAGGTGGGTGAAACCGCAACTGCCGTAGCGCAAAAAACAAACTTCGGAACTTTGCGCAATCAAGATCGTCAAAACGATATGCAACGTTTTATCAAAGAGCTGTTGCAAATTAAAGCTGAAATCATTTGTGAGCAGTTTTCTGAGGAAACGTTGGCTTCGTTTGCACCTGATATAACAGGAGATAAGTCTTTTGTTGTGGCACAAGCGGTTAAGCTCTTAAAGAGCGATAAACTGCGCGATCTGGTGATTGATATTGAAACTGATACCAGCTTTAACTTGGGCGAAGAAGAAGGGCGAATTTTGCTGGTTTTAGATAATATCAACACCATAATCAACAAGGCTTTCGGGGTAGTTTCAGCTCAGCCGGCTTTGTTACCGCTTTATAAACAAATGCTTGAAGCGGCAGTTGCTTCAATGCCGAATGCACGCCAATTTGAAAGCACAATTTCTTCAGTTTTTGCTAAAATCGGCGAAGATTTAAATAAGCCTGATGCCCCGTTGCCGATGGCAACAGCGCAAAAACAAATTGAGTTGCAGGAGAAAAAACTCACGCAGGATTATGAAATCAAAAAAGAACAAAATCAAATAAAACGCGATGAGCTTTCGCTCAAAGCACTGAAAGAATTAAACAATTAAACAATTAAACAATTAAACAATTAAACAGAAAGGAAGGCAGCCTTCCTTTCGGGAGGATTTGTGGTCCCCAATCTGCACCGATACACGGCAGATGAAACGAGAGAGCCGCAGAGAATATAGAGCATATTTTCAAGGCGAGCGAGTGTATCAGATGCCGATGTATCGGCAGACCCTAAAGGGCAAGCAGTAAAATGCGTCCTGCTTGTGCCTTTTGCTTGATGTAGATTACTACATCTGCGCACAAAACACGGCGCATTACGATATTTTAGTGATTGTTGGGGGCTATAAATCCCCCTGAAAGGAAGGCTAATATGCCATTTGATACAACTGGGAATTTTTCCCGCATACATAACTGGGAAGATGATCGTCTTAACGATATTGATATTGTCAGCGATCGTCATGATGAAGAAGACGATAATTTTGCCGAAGGTTTAACCGCCTGTGTGTGCAAAGACGGGCGCTCAACCATGAGCGGAAACCTTAATTTAGGCGGATATCGCATCAGCAATTTAGCAAATGCTACCGCTTCAGGCGATGCAGTTAATAAAAATCAAATGGAGCAAAATATCACTGATTTGCAAACAACGCTTAATGAACTGATTAAACAAAATTTGAATGACAGTGTTTGCATCGGAGATATTAAAGCTTCAACCGTAAGCACAAATCACGGTAATTGGCTGTTATGTGACGGACAAGCGGTTAGTCGTGCAACTTATGCCGATTTGTTTGCGGTTATCGGCACAAATTTCGGCGAGGGAAACGGTGTTACAACCTTTAATGTGCCGGATTATCGCGGAAAGTTTTTACGAGGGTTTGGCGGAAATTCGGCAGTAGATATTTATACAACACAAGCCGAAGGTTTGCCGAATATCACCGGTCAATTTGGTAAAAGTTGTATGTTTAACTATGGCGGTGATGTGAATGAAGGGGCATTATATACAGGCTCCTCAGGTTGGCGCCAAGACGGAGGCGGAACAGACTCATCAAGCGCAAGAACAATCGCTTTTGATGCTTCACGCTCAAATAATATTTATGGAGCATCATCTCACGTTACACCGATAAACCAAGCCGTTAATTATTTTATTAAGGCCAAAAATATTTAAAAACATAGGGAGGTAATTTATGACAGGAACAATCAATAATAATGTAATTATGGTGCGACAGGGCGATAGTTTTGCTCTTAATTTGCAAGTTAATGACGAAAAAGGTCCTGCAGATTTAACCGGTGCCGAATTAACCATGCAAGTGCGAAATTCTAATGATGCGCTGATGTTTGAAGTTATCGGAGAACAGGTTGATATAAAACAAGGAAAAATGGTTTTGCTGATTACACCGGCGCAAACAAATATTGCAGTCGGTGAATATAAATGCGACATCCAGCTTATCGGAAGTGATGGTAGCGTAAATACTGTTTTTCCGGCAAATGTTAACCAAATCGGGACTTTTGTAATAACCGAGCAAGTTACCAGATAGTGAGGCCTAAATGATTGATGTTACAAGTAAAAATTTACATATTCAGCTTTCGGCATCAGAAAATATAACAACTTATATAAGTGGAGGAAATCTGCAAGTTATTTATGGTGACGGTGCAAAATTAAAGACCGTCAAAGCGATAAATTACATTAAATCCGGTATGACGGAAATTGCCACAGCTGTGACGGAAGGTATTGAAAATTTTAATAGTAATGCCGGAGCAAAAACCATTATTTTTGATAACAATGCAATTGATAAAACCGCTGAGTTCGATGATAATGCAACAAAAGCCATAAATGAAGCAAAATCATGGGCAGAGCAGGCTGAATCGTCAGCCCAAAGTATGGCTCAACGCGATTTATCAAATTTAACCGCAACCGGAGAAGCTAAATTTTCTGCAAAGCAAGATGTTATTTCTGATTTAGCTACAATCAGAAGCGGTGCGGCACTTGGTGCAACAGCTGTTCAACCTAGTGCATTAAACGGATATGCAACTGAAAATTGGGTAGGACAACAAGGATACATTACCGGCATTACATCAAGTGATGTTACAACTGCTTTAGGATATACACCCTATAACTCAAGCAATCCGAACGGATATATTACGAGTTCGGCATTAACTCCGTATGTTTTAAGCTCTAGTTTAGCCACTGTTGCAACAAGCGGTGATTATAATGATTTAACGAATACACCTGATTTAACTACAAAAGCTGATGTTGATTTATCTAATATAAACACTTCAGGAAAAAGTTTTGCCAGTGGTTTAGGAATGCCGAGTGATAGGTATATTGATTTAACTATTGGTGCAAGTGGTAGTACTTATACAGCTCCTGCTAATGGATATTTTTGTTTTAATGGAAAAGATTCTAGCAATACAGGTACGGCAGAGGTTGTTTTAAGAAATCAAACAAGATATTTTGGTGTTGCCGGTTCAAATGCTACAACAAGAACACCTTCTTGGTCTGGTTATATTTTACCTGCAAAAAAAGGTGATATAGTATCTCTTTATTATATTGGAACTTTGGCATTAAATAATACAAATTGGGCTTGGAGATTTTATTATGCAGAAGGAGATTCCTAATGGATGAGTTAATGCTAGAAGAAATTTTATTTTATTCAGACTATATGGAGAATTTAGATGTATAAAGCAATTAAAGAAAACAAAATCATAGCTATAAATGAAAAAAAATACTTCCCTTGTTTGGTTTATGATGAAATAAAAGAAGATGTTGAACATAATATAGAAGATTATGCACAATATAATGATGAATTTATATTAAAAAAAGACATACCGGCTCCGACAGAAGAAGAAATAAAAGCACTTCGAGCTGAGGCTTATTTAATAGAAGTTGACCCGATAACGGCACATATTCAGCGTTTAAGAGATGAAGAACAAACCGAAGAAGTAATTGCTGAAATAGAATCTTTAATAGAAGAACGAGCCTTAAAAGTGGAAGAAATTAAACAAAGGTATCCATATACTATAGGAGGTGAAAATGGATTGGGGAGTGATTAGCGGTTGCACGTCACTTATCGGGTTAATTATCAGCTTGGTGCGTATCGGCGAATGGAAAGCCCGACAAGAAGTCAGAATTGAAAATGTTAGAGAAAGACTTGAAAACAGCGATGGTAAAATTGAAGCCATCGCTGTTTTGCAAGCGCAACAGAATTTGGTTTTAACTGAGATTAAAACACGTCTTGAGTTTTTAATTGAAAATAAATCCAAAAGGAAAAAAGCCGATGTCTGATGAAAATATTTTAGCGCGTACCATTTACGGCGAGGCAAGAGGTGAGGGGTTAGAAGGTATGGAAGCAGTAGCGCTCGTAATAATGAACCGCGTGAAAGCAAGAAAGTGGTTTACCGGATATATTACGCAAAACGGGCAGAAAATTCCGAGCGTAGCGCAAACTTGTTTAAAAAGAGCGCAGTTTTCCTGTTGGAATAAAAATGATCCTAACTATGCGATTTTGCAAAAAATTACGGTAGAAAATCCGTTATTTCGAGAGTGTTTAATAATTGCAAAACGTGCATTGGAAGGAAAGCTGCAAGACTTTACAAACGGTGCGCTTTATTATCATACAAAGCAGATAAAACCACAGTGGGCTAAGGGAAAATCGCCTTGTTATGAAGTTAAAAATCATCTTTTTTATAACGATATTTAAGGAGTAAAATTATGGCAAAAAAAACAATAAAACAGAAGCAGAAATACTGGTTTTGGCGCTGGATTATTCTAAGCGTTATTCGATTTGATAAGCTTTATTTTCTGGTTTGGGGCGTACTTGTTTTGAGTATGCTCTTTTGTTTTAAGGCAGATTTAATAACAGTTATCGGAGCGCTGTTTAAATGACAAAAATACTTTGGGCAGTAGTGGCTCTTTGGGTTTCGTTCGGCCTAGGTTATGTTATCGGGCAGGCGCAAATCAAAATGAAAACAGCACAAAAACAAACGGAGGTGATAAAAAATGTGGCGAAAAAGCGGGCTGTTATTCAAGCTGAGCCTAATGCTTCTCGTGCTGAATTGCTTGAACTCATGCGCAGCGGCGAATTGTGAAATTTCAGCATTACCGGTGTTTCCTAAAGCAGGCGCAAAAGTTGCCGATGAATTAGAAAATTTGAGTGTTGATGAATATCCAAACCTTTGGGAGTGGATTGCCCGTCTCAATAAAATGCGCAAAGAAATACAAGTATATAAACAAGAAAAATAAGGAGGAAAAATGCCAAAGAAAAAATCTAAACAATATTCATATGGCGAAAGTTTGGAGATGCTGAGTAAACTGCAACAAATGGCGATTGATGAGGGAAATATCAATTTGGCTTTAAAAGCCGAAGAATTGAAGTGCAAAATCGCCACTTTAAAAGAAGACACTCAATCTGAATTTGACAATGATAACTTAACCAAAATTTTAGTGGAATTTATTGATGATAAACAAAAGAGCGCAAATTCCGAAGATTTTTGCTCCGCTGATAACCGGGAAGTTTCGCTATAAACTGTTTTATGGCGGGCGCGCAGGCGGAAAATCTTATGCTTTTGCCGATAGTCTTTTGCTTTTGGGTCGCATGAAAAGACTACGGATTGCTTGTATGCGCGAAGTACAGGAAAGTATTAAAGATTCAGTGCATAAGCTTTTATCTGACCGAATTAAGTTTTATGAACTTTCCGACTATCGGGTATTACAAACACAAATCATCAATAAAATTACCGGCACTAATTTTATTTTTAAGGGTTTGAGCGAACAAAGTGCGCAAAACATAAAATCGCTTGAAGGAATAGATATTGTTTGGCTTGAAGAGGCGCAAAAAATCAGTAAACACAGTTGGGATATCTTAAATCCTACCGTGCGAAAAAAAGGCTCGGAAATTTGGATTTCAATGAACCGCGAAACCGAGCATGACCCGATTTGGCAAGCTGTGGCGCAAAATCCTGATAAGCACACACTGATTGTTAAAGTAAATTATACCGATAATCCTTTCTGCTCTGAAGATATAAAATATATAGCGGAAAAATGCCGAAACGAAAATTTCGAAGATTATGTTCATATTTGGTTGGGAGCGCCGATTATTCAGGCAAATAATAAATTAATTTCTTTCGTATCGGTTGAAAAAGCACGAAAAAATTCTATTGCGGAAAATTCTTCTTCTCCTCTTATTATCGGACTTGATGTGGCGCGTTTTGGTGATGATGCAACCGTCTTTTGTTTTCGATGCGGGCAAAAATGCTTGCGTTTTGAAAGCATAAAAGGGGCGGATAATGTTGAAGTTGCCAATCGTGCCGCATTTTTCATCAAAGAATATCAACCGGCAAAGGTGTTTATTGATGCCGGCGGCGTGGGCGGAGGTGTTGTTGATATCTTAAATGCTCGCGGATTTAAACGCATTGTGTATCCGGTTATGTTCGGTGAAAGGGCAATTTTAGCTGATCGTTATCATAATCGGCGCGCTGAAATGTGGGATAATCTGAAACTTTGGCTGACAAAAAAAGATGGGGTTGAAATTCCTGATGATGAAGCTCTTTGTAATGAACTTTGTGATGTTGCCAAAAAGTATGATAATAAAGGGCGGTTACAACTTGAAGAAAAAGAAGAAATAAAAAAACGTTTAGGGCGCTCGCCGGATAAAGCCGATGCGCTGGCGCTTACTTTTGCTATGCCGATTTATGAAAATTCTTCAGCGCAAAAAGAATATGCTTCCGACAGTTTGGAAGCCATATTCCGCGAAAACGAAAAGCATTTCGATAATTGGTAAAAATAAAGGAAAATCAATGAGTTATTTTTCAAAACAATTCACGGAAGATTTAATTCTTCCGGACGGATCTGTCGCATCGTCAGTCGCCGATGTTGATAAGTATTTACGCTTAAGCGGTTCAGCTTTAGCGAGCGACTATTCTGACGAATATCAGAAAAATATTCGCTATCAACAAGAAAAACAACGCAAAGATGAAATTAAAGATGAGTTTTTGCGTGCATATAAAAGGAAAATATGGAATGAATGATATCAGAAAAGAATTGGAACGCAACTTGAAGGCTTCGGTTCAGGAAACACAAGAACAAAGTCCGGATATTGCACCAGAAACTGCGGTGGCTGAACCGCAAGAAACCGTCGTTGAAGAAACGGTGGTGATTGCACCGAAAAGCTATCGCAAACAATTTGCCGATGAGTTCAAAAATCTTTCTCCGGAATGGCAAAATTTTTTGCTTGAAAGAGAAAGTCAAATTGAAAAAGGCTTTAGTGAAATCAATAACAAAGTTAATTCATACAAAGTGTTGGAAGATTTATTCAAACAGAATTATGAACGTCTTTCACCTTGTTTTGAAAAAGCTAAAGATTGGCTCGAGGGTTTGGCTAAAATTGATGAGGCAATGGATAAAAATCCGTTGCGCACCATTAAAGCCATTGCCGATTATTACGGAATTAAAATCGAATTCCCGAACCATCGCAACATCAGAGCTAACTCGGAAATTATTGAGCGCTTAGAGCAACTTGAACACGGATTTAATGCCCTGCAAAATCACTATAAAAAAGAAAAATCTGCCCGTTTTGCCGAAGAAATCGAAAGCTTCGGTAAAAAATGTGATGAAAACGGCTGTTTAATGCACCCGTTTTATGCTGAAGTGAAAGAGCAAATGGCTGAAATGCTGGCAAAGGGCTTTGTCGGAAGTTTTGATGAAGCTTACGGAGTTGCAATTTGGCTTAATCCGAACACAAGGGAAAAGCTTATCGGTAAACAAATTGAAGAGCGTGCCAGTCAAGCCCAAAAATCACAAGACGCCGCCTTCGCCCCTAAGGGGAAAGCCGTGGCACCGACAAAGATTTTGAGCTTGCGCGAAGAACTCGAAAAAAATATGGCAAAATTTAAAATTTAATCTCTTAACATCTTTTATAAAGGAAAAAAATAATGGCAAACAGCAATTATAATGACGTTTTCACCGTAACTTTGGAAAGCCGCAGCAAAGCTTTGGCTGACAATGTTTCAAAAAACAATGCGCTTTTATCGCGCTTAAAGGAAAAGGGTAATCTTCGCCCGATAAGCGGCGGTTCCAAAATTTTGGAAGAGCTGGAATACGGCGAAGGCGATATGGTTTGGTATTCAGGCTATGATTCAATTTCTTATACACCGAAACAACTGTTCAGCGCAGCTGAATATGCGTTAAAACTCTGCGCCGTTCCGGTGGCGGTTTCCGGCGAAGAATTGTTAATGAACAGCGGCGAAGAGCAAGTTATGGACTTACTCGAAAAGCGTATTTCCAATGCCGAAAAAACCATGTGCAACCAAATGTCGGCTGCTATATACGGAGACGGAACCGCTCATTCGGGAAAATCTATCGGCGGTTTGGCACTTTTGGTGGCAGATGATCCGACATCCGGCACGGTTGGCGGAATAAATCGCGCAACAGTCGGTAATGAATTTTGGCGCAATCAGGTTGAAAGTGCAAACATCACTGCTTCAAACATCAAAGAAAAAATGAATGCTGTTTATATGAACTGCACTCGCGGTACCGATAAACCGGATTTGATTGTTTGTGATGACACACTTTATACAACTTATGAAAGCGCTTTAACTGATTTGCAACGTTTCTGCAATCCGAAAATGGCTGATGCCGGATTTACTTCACTGAAGTTTAAAGGTGCTGACGTTATTTTTGACGGCGGGCAGGGCGGAAATTGTCCGGCTAAGCACATGTATTTCTTGAACACCAATTACATTTATTTGCGTTCACATAAAGATCGCAACATGAAAGTTATCGGCGGTGAGAGAATGGCTGTTAACCAAGATGCTTTGTATAAAATCATCGGTTGGGCCGGAAATATGACAATGAGTAATGCAGCTGTTCAAGGTGTGTTAATTGACACAACAGCATAATATTATTCAGCTCATTTAATTTTAAGATAAACTTAGGAGCGGTTTAAAAAACAAGCCGCTCCTTTTTTAGAAAAAAAGGAAATATAATCATGGATATGGATTTTGCTATGTTTCAGCAAATTGCCTCGCACATCGAAGATGAACGAAACGTGGCGGCGCGCTTTTATGATAAGGCAATAAAAACCTCTGAGGTAAGCGAAAACGGATTACCTGTTTTCAAAAACGTAACTTATGTTGAAATCAGAATAAAAGATAATTCAACCGAAGTCTATAATCAACCGGCAACCGAAGAAAAAATCAAGCGTTTTCCTAAAGAATACGCGCTCTATAAGCTTTCAAAAGAGCAGGCTAAAGATGGCACACCTTTAGAACAGTTTTCGTTTTTATCGGCTGCCGAAATTGCCAGCTGTAAGGCGAGAGGTGTTTTTACGGTTGAGGCCTTAGCCGAGCTTGATTTTGCTAAAGTTAACTCACTCGGATTACAAAATGAACATGTTCTGGCGCAAATGTTTTTGGAAAACTCCGGTGAAAATTCAAAACTTAAAAAATTTGCCGAGCGCGAAAAGGAATATCAAGAGAAAATTCGTTCCTTAGAAGAAAAAATTTCTGCTCTTGAGGCAAAAAATATTCGTCAGCAATTAAAGTGGAACAAAAAAAAGGAGAATATAAATGAAAACAATTTTAGAAATATGTCGTGAAGTTGCGGATTTGGCTGCCACTAAACGCCCGAATGATTTGTTTGATTCACGCTCTCAACAAGAGGCAATTTTTTTAAGTGTGGCAAAATCGGCACTTGATAGTTTAATGCGTTTCGGCGACTGGCAAGAGCTGATAAAAGACGGAAGTTTGCGCACGATTGAAGGTGTTTGTAACTATAAAATAAGCGATTTTGCCCCCGATTTTTATTGTCTTATCAATAACACGATTTATATTAAAGACAATCATGAGCGCATTATCGGCGCTATTACACCGGCAGAATGGCAAAAAGAAAAATATTTTTCTCATAGCGGAACCGGTATTAAATTTAAGATTCAAAACGGTTGTTTTAAGTTTTTAACTCCGCCGGTCGATAATGTGAAAATTGTTTTTCAATATCGCTCAAACAATGTGGTTTGGGACTTCAACACCTTTGCCGAAAAAAACGAAATCAGTGCCAATACTGATGTACCGATTTTTGATGAATATCTGGTAAAATGCGCAATTTTATGGCGCTGGCTTAAACGCAGCGGACTTGATTATGCCGAAGAATATAATGAATATGAAAAAGAAATCAAAAAACGTTTCGGCTCCGAACTGGCAGTTAAAAATATATCTTTAGTAAAAAACAATAACTTATCTGGGGAGGTTGTTATCAATGTTACGGCGGCAGGTAAATAGAACCAATAAATCATTTGCTTATACCTTAAGCGCACCGGTAAAAGGCTTAAATTTGCGCGATAACCCTTTGAATATGGATGAAAAATATGCAATTGTGATGGATAATTATATTCCGTTTAATAATAAGGTCGTTTTGCGCAAAGGATATATTAAATATATATCAACAACGGAAAAAGTTGAAACATTAGCCACATATAAAGACGGAACGCATCAAAAATTTTTAGCCGTGTGGGGAGGAAAAGTTCATAACATAACATCGGCAGACAATGTTATTGACTATGATACACCACTATTATCCGTTAATAAATGCCATACACAGCAATATAAAAATTATCTTTATTTTGTGAACGGAACAGATGTGCCGAAGGTTTATCGAATTGATTCAAACGGAGTTGAACATTTTGAAAACTGGAATTTCAGTTTTGATGACGGCGAACAAAATCGTTATATTGCAAATGTCAGTGTATCAAAACAAAGATTATGGTTTGTGGAACGCAACAGCTTAAAAGTTTGGTATCCGACAACAGCCGGCAATATTTCGGGTATATTGCAGAGTTTTGATTTATCACAAGTTGCACGTTTCGGCGGACATCTGGTGAGCGTTGCCAACTGGACACAAGACGGCGGGCAGGGCATTGATGATTTAACGGTTTTTATCACTTCTGAAGGCGAGGCTCTGGTCTATTCCGGCTCCGATATTAATAACGCTGATGAGTGGAAATTACGCGGTTCATATAAAATCAGCAAACCGATAGGTTATGACTGTTTGGTTTCATATCAGGGAGATATTATCGTTATTTCCGAAGACGGATATATTCCGCTTTCTCGCGCATTGCCGTTAGAACAAGCCAATTCTTCGCAAATTGCCTTCAGCGATGCAATTGCACCATTGGTTGCCGAACGCACACAAAAATACGGAGCGCGCTCAGGTTGGCAGGGAATTATATACGGACGTGGCGGATATGGCATTTTTAATGTTCCTATCGGAGCTCAGTTTGAACAACATGTAATCAATGTTAATAACGGTGCATGGTGCAGATTTACCGGCATTAACTCTTGTTATTGGGCAGAATTCGCGCATAAAATGTATTTCGGATCATCTGACGGCGTATATTTATTTGATGAAGGGTTCTCTGATAACGGAACGCGTATTTCAGCTACAATTGAACAAGCATATACAAATTTAGGAACAAATAATATCAAAAAAATCCAGCTTATTAATCCGCGCACAAAAGCCAACGGAAATTATTCATTGGTAATTTATAGCAATATGGATATGGAAAAACGCTCTATAGATACACAAGAGAGCATTGATTCAAATGGAGTTACAAAGTGGAACACCATGAAATGGTCTTCATCTAATAACCCTATCGGCACAAAATGGAGCACTTTAAGCTCTAATTCAATCTTTGGGCAGTGGATAGCCAACTCTTCAACCGGTTATAAAGCCAGCATCGTATTCAAAACCAAAACAAAGGGAAATCAAATTGAATGGTATGATACCGGTTTGCGCTTTTCAGTTGGCGATGGAGTTTTATAAAAATGGAATACAAAATTATTGAAGACAAAAATGAACTAATCACAAATTATGCTTGTAAGGGATTGGATATAAGCCGCGATTGGTTGGGCAAACACTTCACATACGGATTGATTGTTGACGGAAAAATTGTCGGCGCCCTGATCTTTCATGATATACGAGTTAATTGTGAAGTTTGGTGGACAATTTACACCGAAGATAAGCGTTGGTGTAATCGCCGGATGCTGAAATTTATGTTTGCTCTGGCGTTTAATGCCTTAAAGTGCAGGAGAATAAGTATTTCCGTTAGTTCAAAAAATCTTAACTGTTTGAATTTAGTGAAAAAACTTGGATTCAAACAGGAGGGAATTTTGCGCAATGCACGCGATAACGGTGATGACAATGTGCTTTTTGGCATGCTTAAAACAGAATGTAAATGGCTTTAATTTTATAAGGGAGAAAAATATGAGTAAAGCAGTTGGTTCTATTTTCGGTTCCGGCTCGACCGGAACTTATGGGTATGAAAATAATTATACGAATTACTTAAAAAATTATAATACGGCTAATTATGATAATACCTTAAATAATTTGACGCAAAATGCACTTAACATGAGTCAAAATTTAAGCTCTATGCCGGCATATAATTTCAGTGTTGAAGGTTCGGATGCAGCAAGACAAAGGGCAGAGGAGGCAACTTTTGCTTCTGTTGCCGATAAAGTTATTCCGCAATATCAGCAGTTGCAGGAAGATATGGCAACAAACTTGGTAAATCAGGGAATTCCTGTAGGCTCGGAAGCCTATCAAAGAGCTATGGGAAGTCTTATAAGCTCCCAAAACAATGCTCTGACCGATGCGGCATATAATAGCATTGTTGCAGGGCAAAATGCATATTCAAACAGCCTAAGTGATGCGATTAATACTGCAACATTCGGGAATACCGCACAGCAAAATTATATTGCGCAGATACTTTCACTTTTGGAAAATTCCGTTTCCGGATATCAGAAAAATCTTGATTTATATCAAACAGAGAAGGGGATTCAGTCTCGCAAAACGACTGATGAGTCTTCAGGGTGGAAAAATTTGGGCACACTTGCCGGTGTGGTTAATAATATGAAAAATTCCTTACCTTTATAGATCAAAAAATCATGCGTTTACTTTTGTCGGTTATTTTAACGTGTTGTAAGATTTTCGGCAAAAGTAAACACTTTATTTTTAAGAAATATTTTTCATAATACCCTTGACTTAAATATGGTTTTGTGTAATAATTAGACAAATAATGAAATAGGAATTTGTTATAATGAAATATCCACAGTTTTTATTTAAGCTTAGAATAAAAGCAATACTAAAGTTGAGTAGAATAAGTAATCTGATAACATTAACAGGTGTTTCCGAAGCTCTAAGAGATGTTATTAAGGCTCAACCATCTTTAGCAAAAGATGTTTTGAATACTTTACAAAATGAATATTATAATTATCCATCAGCAGTATATAGGATATTAAGATCTATTGTTAAGGTTCAACCGTCTTTGGCAAAAGATGTTTTAAATACTTTTAATACAGCTTTGCGGTCAAATAAAAATGATGGGTATTCATTATTAGAAGCTTATAGGGTATTAAGACATATTGTTGATGATGAACCATCTTTAGCAAAAGAGGTTTTAAATACTTTTAATACAGCATTGCAGTCAAATAAAAATTATAATTCTTCATTATCAGAAGCTTATAAGGGATTAATACATCTTGTTGAGGCTCAACCATCTTTAGCAAAAGATGTTTTGGATACTTTTAATACAGCATTGCAGTCAGATAAAAATGACGGTCAATTATTAATCAATGCCTATAAGGTATTAAGACATATTGTTGATGATGAACCATCTTTAGCAAAAGAGGTTTTAAATACTTTTAATGCAGCATTGCAGTCAAATAAAAATCATACTTCTTCATTATCAGAAGCTTATAAGGGATTAATACATCTTGTTGAGGCTCAACCGTCTTTGGCAAAAGATGTTTTAAATACTTTTAATACAGCATTGCAGTCAGATAAAAATAACGGTCAATCATTAATCAGTGCCTATGAGCTATTAGAAAAAATTGTTATAACTCAACCATCTTTGGTAAATAAAGAAACAATCGCTAAATATCTGGAAATTGAACAATTTTTGCAAATAGTTTATAAAGGACACTTTAATAATCATAATGAAGTTCTTTATGCGCTGGAGTGTTTTAGTAAAGAAACTCTGGCAGAATCGATGATATTCAGAGCTCAGCAACGCGTGATGAATGTGTTAGTATCAACTTCAGCACAAGAAAAGGGTATATCAAAGGAAGACGCGCTTGCATTCCGTAAACCTGATGCACCGGAAGCCGTAAAAGATTACATAAAGAACAACGAAGATTGGCTTATTCCGGCAAGCTTTAAGGGTGCGGCGATATTTAAGGAATATTTTCCTGCTTATATCAAAACCATTCAAAATCATAATCAGAAAAATCCTGAAGATAAGTTATCTATTCATGATGCGGTTTATTGGTTGCCGGAGCCGATGAAAAAAGAGGCAAATGAGCGTTTTGCACTATTTATTCAGAAAAATATCATTTATCAAACAGTCGATGAAAACGGCAAACATAAAATGGTTCATCGCCCATTGAATGAGCTTAAGATTATTGCTCAAAACTGGAAAAAGATCGAAAAGAAATTACAAAATCGAGAGAAAAATGCGGGAATTACCAAGCTTAAATATAATGATGTTCTCTCAATTTGTATGAGTGTTAAATATGAAGATCAACGCAATGATGTGTTTGCGATTGAAGCGGCAAAACATGGTACATCTGAGGCAGGATACCATAATTGCGAAGATATTTATTTAGCCGGTTTAAAAGTTCCGGAACCGTTTGATAGTAAGAAAGAATTTAAGGAAGGTAAATATACCGGCCGCTTTTTACCGCGCGAAGATCCGCGAACGCTCTTTTTTGGCGATTATACCGACTGCTGCCAGCATTATGGTGGAGTCGGACACGCTTGTGCCGTTTCAACTGTTAAACATCCGTTCTCACAATTATTCGTAATTGAGGATGATAAAGGTAAAATCATTGCGGGTTCGTGGACATGGGAAAATACCGAAGGTAAATATCGAGAAGCTTGCTTCGATAATATTGAGTCTCTCGGCGAATTAGAATGTCGTCCAGAAATTAATAAAATTTATGAACAGGTTGGTAATTATTTAACCAAAAAAGAAAATTGCCGCCGTGTAACGATTGGTTTAGGTAATCAAGATGCCGATGTCTCAAAATACAAATCTACCAAGGCAATCACTTTGCCTAAGCTTTATAATAATGGCTATTCTGATGCACATTCACAAGTTTTACTCTCCGAGAATCCGAATGCTAAGCCGTTGGATAAAACTCAAGAAAGTCAGCGCTATATCCGTGATGTATGCTTTTTGGATATGGAAGCAATGGATAGAGTTTCCTATGCTGTATTTCCTGATGGAGATAAGCAACTTCAAGCACCGGATAATATGACGGGATTTGTGATTGAAGACCGTGAAAAGGGTGTTGTCGGTTATTGTTTGTATGATAGCAAAGAAAAATCGATTTACGATATGGCTGTACTGCCGGAATATCGCACCGATAAAAATGCTTCATCACGCAAATTGTTTGCCGAAATGATGCGTACAATCAATAAAGAGGGCGGTCAATGGAGTGCGGAAATGCGCGATGAAACTACTCTGAAATATTTGAAAGTAATGGCTGAGCGCGGTTTGGTTAAGTATGAAGAGCACGGCATAGACCATACGATGAGCGATGGTTCAAAAGTGGTAGCTGTTACATTTGAGCCTATTCGTGAAGAAGTACGTCAAGCTACAAATAAACTGAAAAAGAGTATTGAAGAAGGCAAAGAAAAAGAAGAAGTTTCAAGCCCAAAAAGCTCTGTTCGATCTCATCGAAATGGTCATGATTCTCGAAATTAAAAATTGTAACCACTATCCTTGTTAATTAATCTGTATGAATACGTCTATAGAAACCCGAGTAGAGTAGGGTGATGTAAATGAGATATTTTTATTTGTGCTAATAAACTTTCTATGTAGAATGATTAGGCTAATATTAATTTAAATAAAAAATTTTATATTAAGCACTAACATGTGTTATTTTGCAATAAATCAGTAGTATGATAACATGTAGAGGCAAGTTAATTAAATTGAAACAAAGTCTTGTTCTCAATAACAGATTTTATTTTACAAGTTCTTATCTGATATCTTAATTAAAATTGAGGTAAGATTTTCATAACATTTACAAATTTGTCGCATAAGACGATCCGAAATATAAACTCACAATCGTTAGGGAATGTTTTTCATTATACTAATAAATTTGTCGCATAAGACAAACTGACATATAAACTCACAACCGTTAGGGAATGTTTCTCATTATACTAATAAATTTGTCGCATAATGTATATTATGAATAAAAACAAACTTAAACATTTAGTAAATTGATGACTTTATCAGCTCTTTAGTATATTTATGGCGCGGATGGTTGAAAATCTCATCAGTCGTACCGCATTCAATATTTTTGCCGTCTTTCATTACCATAATTTGTTGCGCGATTGATTTTATGGCATTCATATCATGTGAAATAAAAATATAAGATAAATCAAATTTCTTTTGCAACTCTTTAAGCAGCTCAATAATTTGTACTTGAATTGTTACATCAAGCGCCGATGTCGGTTCGTCTAAAACCAAAACTTTCGGTTTTATAATCAGCGCACGCGCAAGCGCAATTCGTTGTCTTTGTCCGCCGGAAAATTCATGCGGATATTTATTGATAACATCTTCACCTAACCCGATATTTTTTAATATTTCCAACAGTTTAGCCTGCTTTTCTTCTTTTGTTATGTCTTTATGCTTAACAACCAGTCCTTCTGTAATAATATCTCCGACTTTCATACGCGGATTTAATGAATTATACGGATCTTGAAAAACAATTTGTATCTCGTTGTTTTTAAGTGATATATTACCTTTATGCTTCACCAAATTCACTAACGAAAAAGCAAGCGTTGTTTTCCCTGAGCCGGATTCCCCGACAATTCCTAAGGTTTCTCCTTTACTTAGTTCAAAACTTACATTATTTACCGCTGTAAGTTTTTGTTTTATACGTCCGAAAATATCTTTTTTAATGGGAAATTCGACTGTTATATTCTTAACCTTTAATATATTATCGTTTTTAATTTTTTCTTTTTTATTCAACAATAAAGAAGATGAAATTAATGTTTTTGTATAATCATTCTCAGGGTGATTGAAAATATTTTCTGCCTTGCCGTATTCAACAATTTTTCCCTTATGCATAACCGCAATATTATCAGCAATTTTATGTACTAAACGCAGATTATGGCTGATAAATATAATAGACATATTTAACTTTTCTTTTAATTCCAGCAACAATTCGATAATCTGTTTTTGAATTGTAACATCTAATGCGGTTGTCGGCTCGTCAGCAATCAAAATTTTCGGATTATTGGCAATAGCCATCGCAATCATCACCCTTTGGCGCTGTCCGCCGGAAAGTTCATAGGGATATGCTTTTGCCTTTTGTTCCGGATTAGGAATTTTCACCGCTTTTAATAATTCAATAACACGTTGTTTTATTTGCTTTTTTGTTAGATTCTGATGTAATTCCAAACTCTCAGCGATTTGTTTACCGATTTTATGTAGCGGATTTAATGATGACATAGGCTCTTGAAAAATAAAAGCAATTTCATTACCGCGAATTTTTTGAAATTCACTACCATTCATTCCGATAAGCTCTTGATTTTGAAACTTAATTGATGATTTTTTTCCATAATACGCTTTCGGATATGGTAATAGTCCCAAAATTGAAAGTGCCGTTACTGATTTTCCCGAACCGGATTCTCCGACAATTCCCAAAATTTCGCTCGTGTTTAACTTTAAAGAAATACACTTAACTGCTTGAAAATCTGTATTTTTATTTTCAAAAAACACTTCTAGATTTTTTATTTCCAATAAGTTCATCGGCGCGTATTCCTTGTATCAAAAACATCACGAATCCCCTCGCCTATAAATATCAACATAGCAAGAAGTGAAGATAAAACCACAAAAATTGTAATTCCTAACCATGGTGCATGCAGATTATCTTTTCCTTGTCGAACCAAATCTCCGAGAGAGGGATAATCTTGTGATAGCCCAAGTCCCAAAAAGTCTAATGCACTCAAAGCAGTTATTGCCTCAGCCATAATAAACGGCACAAATGTTATGGTTGTTACCAAAGCATTCGGCAAAATATGGCGAAACATAATTGCATAGTCACTAACCCCAAGCACTTTTGCCGCCTTAACATATTCAAAATTGCGCGTGCGCAAAAATTCTGCTCGCACCATTGAAGTCAATCCAGTCCATGAAAAAAGCAGCAATATTATCAGCAAACTCCAAAATGTCGGTAAAAATACGCTGGCAATTATTATTAAGATAAACAACTGCGGCAAAGCATCCCATATTTCAATAAATCGTTGAAATATTAAGTCAATCTTTCCACCAAAATATCCTTGCACAGCCCCGACAAATATTCCGATTGCGGAAGATATTACAGTTAACAAAAAAGCAAATATTACAGAAAGTCTGATACCATATAATACACGCGCCAAAACATCACGCCCTTCTTCATCCGTACCAAGCAGGTGTTTTTTATCCGGAGCCGAAGGTGTTGACTTATTGATATAATAGTCAACGGTATTATAAGAATAAGGAATAATCGGCATAATCATCCAGCCATTCTTTTCTATATTCTTTTTTATATATTCGTCCGTATAATCTGCCGGAGTGGGAAAATCACCGCCCCAAAATTCATCGGTATACTCAACAATACCTGGAAAATATATTTTGTTTTTATAATTAACAATCAACGGTTTATCGTTTGAAATTAATTCAGAACATAAAGATATGGCAAATATAAAAGAAAACAGCAAAAATGAAATATATGCACGCTTATTGCTTTTAAAAATCCTCCATTTTTCACTATTGAACATTATATTTTTTCCAATCTTCATACCATTTATTGAAATTTTCATCATTTTCAACAGGTTGTTGGTTATTTATATCAAACAGTTTAGATTTTATATTCTTAAGCGTTTGTTCATGAATATTATCAATTTCTTCACATCTTCCGATTCCAAACAGTTCTTTAGTCACAAAAATGCGTGACTTACAGATTGTATTATCTTTTTCAAACACTGCTTTATTATTATCATAAATTGCCAGATTTACAAGATTATTATCAATAAAACGCTGGGCATAATCATCAGAAAGAACACTTTGAAAATTATTAACATTTGAGGCACCGGCTAAAACAATTTTTGTATTTTCCAACAAGTTATTTTCTGATAAATTATCAATAAATTGCTGTATTTTGCCATAAAGACAGCGATATTGTTGCATATATGCCGATTTTCTTGCTGTTGTATAATCATCAGTATCTGATGAAAGACTGGTTCGATCTAGCCATTCATTTTTCGGCTTTATTCGGCAAAATTCATCATATATATACATATCTGAAGGAATATCGGCAAAAACAAAGTATGCCTGTTTACCCTTATCGCTTTTTATATTGTCATATAAAATATCAAAAAATTTAATCGAATTAACAACATATAGATCGTTATACATTATATTGATTTGCTGCAAATTATTCAAAAGCAAACTCTTTGAGATATATTTAAAAAATGCAAGCGTATTATTGCAGCGTTTCAGACTGAACAACCATTCCATAAGTAATATGTTTGTACGAGAAGATAGAGACAAATTCATATCATAAATATTTGTCGGCAGATTAACTTTTTCAACGCAACGTTGCACGTTCATCTGATGATTTTTGCGGCATAAATCAATATTGCGCGATTTATATGTAGATATATTATACCCCTGATATCCTAAATAATCAAACAGCTCGTTGTTTTTTAAGTTGATATTATTGTGAATCAAATTAGAAAATTGCCAGCTTCCGGACAATAATCTTGTAGGTAAAATGTATTTTTTTATATTATTTCTGGTTGCTTTCGGGTTTAAAAACATAATCAGGTTATCAAAATAATCATATGATTCAACATAGGCATTCCCAAAGACCTTAAATTTATTTTTTTTATAAAAATCCTCAGTCAGATTATAAATTTCTTCAGCTTCTTTCGTGTTCCAGCTTTTTATTTGATTATGCCCGATATAATTCGGCAAAACAACATATATAAGTCTTTGATTTTTATCGGCTGTATTAGTATTTTCATTTTCCGTAACAGTCAAAAATTCACTAACGTCTTTATTAATCAACGTTGAGCAAATATTAAAAAACAAAACCATCGGCATTAAAGTTAAAAACAACTTCCAGATTATATTTTTTTTAGCATAAATCCAAAAAACCGCCGCCGCAAGCACTAATGCGATTGCAACCGATGATGATATCGAATTTATACCTACATCAATACTGCTGTTAAGTTGGGCAAATTGATTGTGTATGGCAATAACAAACAAAAATGTAAAAAATGCAGCAACTAAAGCTTTATATGTTATACAATTGCGCGCAAAAAAAACAATAAACGAAATAACAAGTAAAAAAGCTCCCATAATTAACAATATTTCCGGAATCGGAAAAATAGAGTTTTTAAACACCGCTATATTTCCTGATCCGGCAAACAACACTAGATCAGATCCCATCAAAAACAATGAGAACAATAAAACACCTATAGTATCAAGAAGCGGATAATAATGCTTAATGCTTTTAATTATTTTTCCTTTACGAGAAAACCGTCCGGTCTCATCATTTTTCAGCGGAGATAAGGTTTTTTGCTTTAATTCTTCTGTTTGTTCATCATTCATCAGCATGATTTATGAGTCCAATTTTTGTTTGATTAACTTATTTACAATCGCCGGATTTGCTTTTCCTTGCGACATTTTCATAGTTTGTCCGACAAACCAGCCGGCTAAGTTCGTCTTGCCGTTTTTATAAGCGGCAACATTATCCGGATTTGCTATTATTATGTCATCAATTATTTTTTCAATTGCGCCGGTATCCGTAACTTGTTTCAACCCCTTTTCTTCCACGATTTTTTCCGGATTTTCACCAGTTTCCGCCATAATTTCAAACACATCCTTGGCGATTTTACCCGAAATAACATCACTGTTTATTAAATCAACAAGTTTACCTAAGTTTTCCGGTGTTATCGGGCTTTGTGAAATTTCAAGCTTCTTTTTATTGAGCATAGAGAAAAAGTCGCCCATCAGCCAGTTTGCCACCTTTTTGGCATCATGTCCGTCTGCCGCTTTTTCAAAAAACTCAGCCACTTCTTTATTTTCACAAATAACATCGGCATCATAAGCGGTTAAGCCCAGAGTTTCCACAAATCTGCGTTTTTTATCGTCCGGAAGTTCCGGCATTTCTGATTTGATTTTTGCAATATATTCATCACTTAAAACCAAAGGAGGTAAATCCGGCTCCGGAAAATAGCGATAATCGTGCGCAAATTCTTTTTTACGCATAGCTTTTGTTTGTCCGGATATAGAATCAAACTGGCGGGTTTCCTGAATAATTTCACCGCCGTTTTCATAAACCTCAACATGTCTTTTAGCTTCATATTCAATAGCTTGCATAACAAATTTCACACTATTGACATTTTTCATTTCGCAACGTGTGCGTAATTCGTTAAAACCGTATGGACGAACGGAAACATTTATATCACAACGCATAGAACCCTCGTCCATATTGCCGTCACAGGTGCCTAAATAGCGCAAAATTGAGCGTAGTTTACGCAAAAATGCTCCGGCTTCTTCCGGTGCTCTAAAATCAGGCTTAGTTACAATTTCCATCAATCCTACACCGGCGCGGTTAAAATCAATAAAGCTCTTTGTAGGACTTAAGTCATGGATAGATTTTGCGGCATCTTGCTCGATATGCATACGCTCAATACCGATATTTTTACTGCTTCCGTCCGGCAAATCGATTTTAATATACCCCTCACCCACTATCGGATAGCGAAATTGCGTGATTTGATATCCGGTCGGCAAATCGGCATAAAAGTAATTTTTGCGCGAAAATTCGGAATATTTATTTATTTTAGCGTTTAAGCCCAAACCGGTTTTAACCGCTTGATGCACACATTCTTTGTTTAATGTCGGCAACATTCCGGGCATTCCGCCGTCAATAAACGAAACGTTTACATTCGGATCATCACCGAATTCGGTTGAAGCTCCGCTGAAAATTTTTGACTTTGAAATAATCTGGCAATGGATTTCAAGCCCGACAACAACTTCCCATCTTCCTTTTGCTGTTTCGATAATATATTCAGACATCTTTACTTCCTCTCAAATCCGGCATCTTTTTCTATTTTTTGTGCAATCTTAAACAATGTTTGCTCATCAAATGCTTTTCCTATTAACTGCATTCCGTATGGCAAGCCGGTTGAAGAAAGCCCGATCGGCAAGCTTAATGCCGGAAGTCCGGCCAAATTTACCGAAACCGTAAACACATCATTTAAATACATATTTATCGGATTTTCCAGCATGCTTTCATCTCCGATCGGAAAGGCTGTAATCGGCGAAGTCGGAGTTAAAATAACATCACATTCTTTAAATGCTTCAATAAAATCGTTTTGAATTAAGCGACGCATTTTTTGAGCTTTTAAGTAATATGCGTCATAATATCCGGCTGACAAAACATAAGTTCCGATCATAATTCTGCGTTTTACTTCCGCCCCGAAACCTGCGGTTCTGGTATTGATATAAAGTTCATCAAGTGAGTTGCCGTTTTTACGCTCACCAAAGCGAACGCCGTCATAGCGTGCCAAATTTGACGAAGCTTCTGCCGGTGCTAAAATATAATAGGTTGCCAAAGCATATTTGGTATGCGGCAGGCTGACTTCCTTAATGTTTGCTCCACGCGCTTTAAGTATTTCCGCAGTTTTATCCCAATAAGCCACAATTTCCGGATTCATACCGTCTAAGCGATATTCTTTCGGCAGTCCGATAGTTAAACCTTTAATATCTTGAGCCAAAAAGCTTTGATAATCCGGCACTTTAACGTCAACAGAAGTTGAATCTTTTTTATCAAATCCTGCCATTGACTTAAGTAAAACAGCACAATCTTCAACCGTTTGCGCAATCGGTCCTGCCTGATCCAAAGACGAAGCAAAAGCAATGATACCATAACGTGAACAACGTCCATAAGTCGGTTTAATACCGGTGCAACCGCAAAAAGCAGCCGGTTCACGAATTGAACCGCCGGTGTCCGTACCGGTGGCAGCTACGCACAAATGCGCCGCAACCGCCGCCGCCGAGCCGCCGGAAGAACCACCAGGAACAAGGTCTTTATCTTTGCTCCATGGATTTATGACCGGCCCAAAGTAACTGGTTTCGTTTGAACCACCCATGGCAAATTCATCTAAATTCAACTTTCCTAAGAAAACAGCGCCTTCGTTTAATAAATTTTGCGTAACCGTTGACTCATACTGCGGAACAAAATTATCCAAGATATGCGAACAAGCTGTGGTACGGATATCTTTTGTGCAGAATAAATCTTTAACACCGAGAGGTAATCCGTCAAGAGCTAAGTTTGTGCCGTTTGCATAGCGTGCATCAGCTGCTTTTGCCTGCTCTAAAGCCTTATCGGCACACTCGGTAACATAAGCATTATAACGCTTACCATCTTGCATGTTTTTTAAATATGCTTTAGTTAACTCTGTTGCGGAAAATTCTTTATTTTTCAACTTATTAAGAGATTCTGTTAATGTAAAACATGTAATATCAGCCATTTTTTACTCCACAACCTTAGGAACAGCAAAATAATCAAACTCTGCTGACGGGGCATTCTTCAAAATTGCCTCGCGCTGATTTCCGTCATCAACTACATCTTCACGCAGGCGCAAAACCTGCTCGTTTACACTGATTAACGGTTCAACATTATCTGTGTTTATTTCGTTTAGTTCTTCAACCCAATTTAAAATTTTATTAAACTCGTCTTTAGTTGCTTGCAGTTTATCATCTTCAACCTTTAAGCGCGCCAAAAAAGCGATTCTTTTCACGGTATTTTCATCAACAGCCATTATTTTTACCTCTTATTACATTTTAATTTCAAACGGCAACAATACAGTATCATATTGCATCCGTTTGAAAAGTTTTAAATACGGAATATCAACATTTTGATATAATATTTTTTGTGCTTCAACTTTTCTGTTTGCCTTAAAAAATTCATTTAATTTTTCAGCAAAATCTTTTTCTTTCGGAAACTCGGCAATTTTAAACTTTTCCCCTGATTGAATTTTACCTAAACTTCGAGCCTCAATCAGAGCCTCACCATAACCGCCGATTTTATCAACCAAACCAAGCTCAAGCGCTTGTTTTCCAAGCCAAATTCTTCCGCGAGCAACCTCATCAATCGGCTTTTTAAGCTGGCGATTTTGCTCGACTTTAGCCGTAAAATCCTGATAGACATCATCAAGCGAAGCCTCAAAAATTTTCTTTTCTGTTGGGTTGAATTTATGATTAAAACTCAGCATATCGGCATTTTCACCGACTTTTATTGAGGCAACATCAATATCAAGTTTTTTGAACAAATCAGCAATCACAAACTTTCCGCCGAAAACACCGATTGAGCCGGTTATTGTGAGCGGTTCGGCAAAAATTATATCTCCGGCAAGCGAGATAAAATATCCTCCTGATGCCGCATATCCGCCTTGCGAAACAATTATCGGCACGTTGCGCATTTTTTTCAAACTTTGTAAGGCAAAATATATTTCATCTGCCGCACCGTATTCTCCTCCCGGACTATTTATTCTTAACAATACGGCGCGCAAATCATACAATTTAGATATTTCTTCAATTTGTTCTAACACACTTTCTGAATAAATAGCAACTTCTCCCGATAAATCTTCTTCATTTTCACCCGCATTTATAACACCGTCAAGTGTTAAAACGGCTATTGTCGGCAATTTTCCCTGATTGGTTCCGAAAGCCTGCGAATATTCGCTTACTGAAATTTTTTCATTTAAAAACTTATTTTTCAAAAAGTTATCAAACTCAGTCTGATACATAAGCCCGTCAATCATATTTAATTTCAGCCCTTCTTCGGCACTGATCGGAGCATTATTCATTATTTTATCAATATCTTTAATTTTGCGGTTTTCAATAATCGCGGTTTTAAGCTCTTGCATAATGCCGTTTGCCAGTCCGCTCAGTTCTTCTTTATAATAAGAAGTCATTTTATCATCCGTAACAAAAGCCATCGCGGTTTTATATTCATAGCGAGAATAAAATTCCGGCTCAATTCCGATTTTTGCAAGAGCTTTTTTTATAAAAGGAACTTCAATACTGATACCGGTAAAACCGATAAAACTATGCGGTTGCATATAAATTTCATCAGCAAATGTCGCTAAATAATATTCACGATTGCCCTGTCCCAAACTTCCGAAACCTCTTGAATATACATAAATTTTCTTTCCCGATTGCTTAAAATTTTGCAACGATGAAGCTAAATTTTGCGTTTGCGCCAAATCAAGAGATAAACTGTCTAACCTTAAAACAATCCCTTTGATTCTATTATCAATTGAGGCAAATTCAACACTTTTCAACAACTGCATAAAACCAACTTTTTCATAACCCATGACATCATCAAGAAGTGTTGTTTGCGCATTTTCGGAATAATCTTCACTTAAGTCTATTTCCAAATATGAATTATCGGCAATTTCAAAACCTTGCAGATTGCGATAAGCATTAATAAAAATGCATATCAGACTGATAATCACAACAGCACCGACAACAATACAAACTTTTTTCAAAATTGATTTTATAAGATTAAAAAGAGATTTCATTATTATTTCTTCCGATTATTTTCCAAGCATTTTCTTTGTATAAGGATAATTTTTGATTGTTTCGGCATTCAGCTCGGCACATTTTGTTTCAATAGCCGTTTCAAGCTCTTTCATAAAATCGGCTTTATCTTTTCCTTTTGCTTCTATTGCCGGTAAAAATTCAAATATAACTTTTCCAGGATAGCGCAAAAACGAATTTTTTGCCCAAAACAAACCGGTATTTATCGCCACCGGAATCACCGGTAAATCAAGATTTTCAGCCAAAAACATAATACCTGATTTATATCCCTTTGTTGTTCCCGGTTTACAACGCGTCCCTTCCGGAAAAATCACTACCGGACGACCGGTATCTGTGCGTTTTTTCACCTCAATCAACATGTGTTTCATCGCGCTTGAACCGCCCTTACGATTTACGGGAATCATGCCATAAAAATATTGTGTCCAACCGAAAAACGGCATAAATATCAATTCTTTTTTCAAAATATATGTAGTTGTCGGCACGCATTGAGTAAAATAATAAGTTTCTAAAGCAGACTCATGTTTGCAGGCATAAATGGCATTTTGCGGTTTTATATTTTCTTTGCCTCTGATTTCAAATTTCATACCGGCAAAAAATTTAATCCAAAACAAAGAAACGGGCATCGCAATTTTATCCCAAAAGAAAATGGTACATTTGCGCGGCAACAAAGCAACAAACAGTTGAATAACGCAAAAAAAGGCAATACTCGTATAGTAGAAAACATTTGCCAGCAATGAGCGAATATAAATCATTTTTCTCTCCCCTTTAATAAACAAAAATATTTCTGATATAAACAATTGCATATTTATTATATTCTGAAGCCATTAACTTAAATGTTCCCCAATTTTTCCACCACTCTCGCGGCACATTTTGCGAGTACACTGGGTGCGGTAAAATTTTTTTGCGCATACCATAAAGCTTGAATTCCTGCAAACTGCGCGGAATATGATAATATGAGGTAACCAACCGAATATGATTAATATTATTGTTTTTTATCCACTCAAAAGCCTCGGAAGCATTCTCTACCGTGTTATGAGCCTTTTTTCCTAAAATAATTTTAGACTCGTCAAGAGCTTTAACATTAGCCGCACGCTCCATATCTTTTATGGTGTTTTTTTCCGAAACTCCCGAGATAAACAATTTATCGGAAAGACCTTTATTCAATAGCTTTATGCTTTCAGCAACACGATTTTTGCCTCCGGTAAGCGCAACAATAGCATCTGTTTTTGTTGTATAATCAAGCTCATAACTGTTAATCTTGCGATTAAAAAGGCAGAAACCGGAAAACCAGATAATTCCGAAAAATATCACTAATTGAATAAATTTAAGCAACCAACGCAGCATTAAATCAACTTCTCCAGTGAATGTTTAACCGTGATATATGAGGTCATCATTGAATATATGCTTGAAAACAAAGGCGTAAGCATAATTACACACCATGCAAAAACCGAAAGTTTTGCCCCGCTGATTAAGCCGCTTCCGGTTGAAAGTCCGTATTTTCCGATTAGTATTATGCATGGAATCGCAATCAACAACCCGACAATACCTGCAAAGAAGCCGATTTTTGCATAATTTACGGCATATTGTTTTGCAATATACTTATCCGTGGCTCCGACAACATGTAAAATTTCCAACGTTTCGCGATTTATCCATAAACTTGTGCGCGTTGAATAATAAATTGAAAAAGCACAAATTCCGATAACCAACAAAAGCACTAACATCGCGGTTTGCTTCAATGAGGAGGCAAATTTGAGCAATCTGTTAAGCCATAAACGATGATTATCAATGGTGGCATTCGGAGTAATTTGCTTTAAGCCTCTGGTGATTTCATCATAATTAATGCTTCCGTCATTTTTAAGCCCAACATCTAAAAGAGCCGGAATCGGTAATTCCGAAATATCAATTTTATTGCCGAGCCAAGGAGTCATCAATTTTTCGATATCTTCAGAACTCAACACTCTGACAGATTTAACTCCTGAAACGTTTTCCATAAATTGTAACACTTTATTTTGTTGTTCCAAAGTTTTTTCGGAATCTATATGTTTATTTTCATCTTCCACCGGAATAATTTGCACGGTTAAAGCACCCATGATATCTTTTTCCCAACTCGTTGCCATGGAACTGACCGCCATAACAATAGCAAGAACAATAACAAACAAATACATATAAATAGAGGTTAAAACACACATAAATATTGAGGTTTCTTCTTCATCAAGAGGAATTTCTTTTCTTCTTCCGGTAACAAAATCTCTTTTCATTTATACTCTCCTTAATGCCGGATATAATTTCGCCGTGCCGTTATATAAATTGATTCGCTGATAATTATAAGTTGTTGTCAATTGTTCATTGTGGGTTGCAATCAAAACAGTTGTCCCAACCTTATTGAGTTCAACAAACAAGCGCATCAATTTATTTGCAATTTCCGAATCGACACTACCTGTCGGCTCATCGGCAAAAAGTATGTCCGGTCTGTTTATCACGGCTCTGGCAATTGCCACTCTCTGTTTTTCACCACCGGAAAGTGTATTGCATGTTTTATAAATATATTCACTGAGTTCTACCCAATTTAAGAGTTCGGAAACACGCTTAAATATTTCTTTTTCATTCATTCCTTTAACTCTTAGCGGTAAAGCTATATTGTCATAAACACTCAAATGCTCAAGCAATCTGAAATCTTGAAAAACCACACCGACTCGCTGACGCAACATTGATAAAACATCACGATTGGAAAAATTTATGTTTTTTCCGAACACGCGTAAAACCCCTTTATTCGGCTTTTTTGTCAGATAAAGCATATTTAATAATGTTGTTTTTCCTGATCCGCTTTTTCCGGTAACAAATGTAAACGATCCCGGCTCCAACTCAATACTTACATTTGATAAAACATCTTCATTTCCCTCATACCCCACAGAAACATTCTGCAAGGATATTATCGGTTGTCTTTCATTTAAACTATCGGACATGTTACCTCCAAACACAATTTGGGGTAGAATATAACAATATTTTTTATCAATAAAGCATTTTTTTTCTTTTATTCTTAATATTTTTAGAATATAGTGTCGCTCTGAGAGGTGAAAATGTTAATCAGTTGTCCTAAATGCAGTTCGGTATATACCATAAAAGCCGAGGATGTTCCGGAAAACGGAAAGAAGTTTAAGTGCGCTGAATGTGGTGAAATTTGGCTGGTTGAACAAAAAGATCTGTTTGAGGAAAAAGCGGAACAGAAAACGGCCAAACCGCAATTAATCAGCTCAAATTCAATATCAGACGATGAAAATATACAAAGAATGTTTGATATGCTAGGGCGCGATTCTAAAGGACTTTTTGATACACCTGCGGACACTCTTACAAAAAATCAAAAAATAAACAAAGCAATAAGACATATAGCAGTCAACCACTCAATGCTTGTTATTTATGGTATCCTTATGATTGCTATTCTTATGATGACGGCCGTCATCTTATATTTTAATCGCTATGACGTTGTAAATATAATACCGAGAATGCAACATTTTTATGATAGATTCGAGTTGGAAAATATTTATTACGGACGCGATTTAAAATTCAGTGACACTCAAACTACTTACATCACAAAGGACGGAAAACACTATATTGAAATATACGGAACAATTAAAAATGTAGGAAAATATAAAGCCATCGTTCCTCCGATTAAAGCGGTTGTTACTGATATAAGCGGTTTTCCGTTACTGGAAATTATAAAAGATCCGATTATTTCTTCCGTTGATGCCGATTTCAGCTCTTTATTCAGAATATTGATTGAAAACACCAGAAATGATGCCGCCATCTTAAAGCTTTCGTTTTTATCAAAAGAAGAAAAAGAAAAAAGAGCTTCCGAAACTAAACAGGAACAAAACAATTCAGATAAAAAATAAACTAATTAATTTAATAACTCAGGAGAAAAAATTAATGTTAAGAGATGATTTACAAAATGAACTTAAAAATGCCATGAAAAATAAAGACATGACAACGGTTGCCGCCATTCGTTTGATTATTGCCGGTCAAAAAGAAAAAGATGTTGAAGCAAGGGGTAAAGGCAAAGAAAAAGCCGATGATGCCGAACTTCTTTCAATGATGCAAACCATGATAAAACAAAGAAACGAATCCATAAAAATTTATATTCAGGGCAATCGTCAGGATTTGGCCAATAAAGAACAAAGCGAAATTGATGTTATTATGCGCTTTTTACCAAAACAACTATCCGCCGAAGAAACCGAAAATGCCATAAAATCAGTTATTGCCGCAAGCGGCGCAACTTCCGTTAAAGATATGGGAAAAGTTATGGGTGCGCTCAAAAGTCAATACAGCGGACAAATGGATTTTGGAGCCGCATCTGCCGTTATTAAAAAACTGTTAGGATAATTTTATCGGTGAAGAACGATTTACAAAACGTATTGGAAGAAATCAAGGCTCGCGTTTCGATTGCCGATGTCGTCGGAGCAAAAGTAAAATTACAAAAACGCGGTCGTGATTATGTCGGTTTATGCCCGTTTCATCATGAGAAAACCCCTTCTTTTTCCGTAAACACGGCACAAGGATATTATCACTGTTTCGGTTGCGGTGAACATGGAGATATTTTCTCTTTTGAGATGAAAAATAACGGTTTAAGTTTTATGGATGCCGTACACAAACTGGCAGATAAAGCCGGAGTTGTTGTTCCATCGCTTTCAAAAGAAAGTATTGAAGAACAGCAAAAACGTAAATCGCTGTATGAAATTATGGAAATGGCGGTCGCTTTTTATGAAAAAAAATTGCGGCTTAAAGAAGGATCGTTCGGACTTGCATATTTTAAAGGAAAACGCGGATTAAGCGAAGAAACAATTAAAAAGTTTCGTTTAGGCTTTGCGCCTAACGGAAGTGCATTAAAGGCTGAATTAATATCAAAAGGTGTATCCGCTCAAGATTTAGAACAACTCGGATTGATTACCCGTTCAGATGATAACTCTCGTCCGACTTATGACTTTTTTTATGACAGAGTTATGATTCCGATTATGGATAAGCGCTCGCGTCCGATTGCTTTCGGCGGAAGAATTATGGATAATGGTGAGCCTAAGTATTTGAATTCACCTGAAACTCCGATATTTAATAAACGCCGAATACTTTATAATATGAATAATGCTCAAGAGCCTGCACACAAAGCAAACAGATTAATAATTTGCGAAGGTTATATGGATGTTATTGCGCTTGATTCTTTCGGATTTCAATATGCGGTGGCACCGCTCGGAACCGCTTTGACTGAAGAACAAATTTCAGAAGCATGGAAAATGTGCGCTATCCCTACCTTGTGTTTTGATGGCGACAGTGCCGGAATCAAAGCGGCAATCCGTTCAATAGACAGAGTTTTACCGATTTTAAAAGCCGGATATTCCGTAAAATATGTTTTTTTGAAAAACTATAAAGACCCTGATGAATTATTGAGAAAAGCCGGCGCGGAAGAATTTGAAAAATATCTGCAAAAGGCCAGACCGCTGGTGGATATTCTATGGCATAAATGTAAAATGAATCGCACCATAAATACTCCGGAAGAAAAAGCTTTGTTTGAAAAAGATACGCTTGCCGAAGTGGCAAAAATTAAAGATGTGCAAATAAAGAATTTTTATGCTCAGGAGATGAAACAGCGAATGCTGAAAGAATTCGGGCAGGATGTGGCTGTTAAACAAACTTATGTTAAAAACAAAAACAATAAAGAACAAAAAAATAACTTCATAAACAAACCGCCTCTTGATGATATGGCGCTTCGAAAACTCACTGCCAACTTGATTTTATATCCGAAGCTTACCGAAAATTATGTCGGAAGGTTGAGTGAATTTGAGTTCGGTTCTTCCGATATGGCAAAAGTTTTAACCGAAATCATTAATATTTATGAAGAAGAAGGTGTTCAGGAAAGTGCGGTTTTGCAGTCAAAATTAAAGCTTAATTTTAATAATCAGCTGAATGATTTATGGCAGATAGAGATGATAAAAAAGCAAAATCCGAGTATTCCGGAAGCACGCAAGGAAATTGATAATTGCCTAACATCTATTCAGTTAAAACAAATAGATAATGAAATAAGTAGATGCAGTACATTAATTAAGAATCAACCGGAAAATTTTGAAGAATTGTACCAAAAGTACGAAAGTTTGAAAAAAGAACGCAACCGACTTTTGTTGTTGGTTGAATCTTAAGGTTCTTATAAAATAAAATTGAGATTGACATTTTGCACTTAATCGCTATTATTCAAAAAAATATTTAATATAAGGAAAAAAATATGCTGATTTTTAGTATTGCCCTGCTTTTGATGATGATATATACCTTACCTGTATTAGCAAATCCGGCTTGTGCCGTTTGCACTGTCGGGGTGGTTGTCGGGTTGGAATTTGCCCGCAATCTCGGAGTTGATGACGGCGTTATTGCAATTTGGGCGGGCGCGCTATTGGCTCTAATCGGCTATTGGACAATTCTTTGGTTTGATAAAAAAGGCTGGAATTTTAAGTTTCGTAATGAACTTCTAATGTTGTTGTCGTTATCCTTAATCGGTGGTGTTTATATTAAAGATTTGGTTTATACTCCGCGCCCGATTTTGATTTTTTATTTAGATCCGTTTTTGTTTTGCACGATTGCCGGTTTCCTGATTTTGATTTATTCTTCGGTTTTTTATCAATGGATGAAAGCCAAAAACGGCGGTCATGCGCATTTTCCGTTTGAAAAAGTTGTTTTGCCGATTGCCCTGCTCTCTTTGGCAAGTTTTGCTGTTGATTATTACAACTTTTGCCAACCGCAAACCATGGAAGTGCAATCATCTTCAATTGCCGCAGACGGCTCTGATATTTATGATTTCGGCGAATAAATGCTTAATATTTTAATTGAAACCATAGTTGATAATTTAAAGCTGTTTCCGTTTTTATTTGCAGCCTATTTATTGTTAGAATATCTGGAGCATAAAGCCTCGGAAAAAACACTAAAGCTGGTGCAAAAATCAAAAAAATCCGGTCCTTTTGTAGGGGCACTTTGCGGAATAATTCCACAATGCGGTTTTTCTGCTGCCGTTGCCAATTTTTATGCCGCAAGGATTGTTACTCTTGGCACATTGATTGCCGTTTTTCTCTCAACTTCCGATGAAATGCTGCCGGTAATGTTTGCGCAATCATTACCCCTTAAAACAATCTGTTTAATTATCGGATATAAATTTGTTTATGCGTTTGTTTGCGGAACTCTGCTGAATTTATGTATTAAACCTAAACAAGTTGAAACGGGCATAGCTGATCTTTGCCAGAACGAAAACTGTCCTTGCGAAAAAGACCCTTCTATTATTAAAGCCGCCTTATTTCACAGTGTTAAAATAACGATTTTTATTTTTCTGATTACGCTTTGTTTTAATTTTGGCATTGAATACATCCCCATAAGTGATACATTGCTTAATATGCTTAAAACTCCTCTATTGAGCGAAATATTCGCCTCTTTGTTCGGGCTTATTCCAAACTGCTCATCATCAGTCATTTTAACTCAGTTTTATATTGAAAACAACATCACCTTAAGCACTATGTTGAGCGGAACATTGGTCGGAACCGGTGTCGGTATATTGGTATTATTCCGCATGAACCGCAACTTAAAGGAGAATATTAAAATATTGATATTGCTTTATTTTTGCGGCTTAATAGGCGGATTAGTGAGTAATTTGATAATATTTTAATAAAAATACCCCTTGGAAGATTTTTTCCAAAGGGGATTTTTGTTTGTTCAACAATCAGAACGCATATTTGGCAACGATTAGACCTGTGTTGTCTTTATAATCTTTGCGGAATTTGCCTTCATAACCAACGGTTACGGACGCATGATCCGTCAAGTTGGCGGTCAGGTTCGTATTAACTTCCGTTCCGAAGCGGTTCAAACGTTTGCCGTCAACCGCATAGCTTGAGCCGTTCGGCAGGCTTACAATCGCATTGTCTTTATCGTTTACAATATCATAAGTCATACCGACATAAACTTCCGGCTTAAACATTCCAAACTCATGCGATGAGCGCAAACCGATAACACCGCGCAACAAGTCCATACTGCTTCCCGAAACCTTTTGCCCGATACTATCATCATAGCCATAGCGCTTAATGTGATAATATCTTGCGCCGATTTCCGGTGAAACATACTTAAAA
>FLNY01004002.1_pt1 | contig 66843 bp, 58 predicted proteins | sample 1140381 | NCBI WGS metagenome assembly FLNY01 (sample SAMEA3878172, study PRJEB12797) | bioreactor metagenome | biome: Moose rumen | place: Sweden | collected 2011-10
GTTGTGATTTGCTTACAAATTAGTATCTTTGCATAGTCATAGACAACTCATTCTTTATATATGATTAATTATCAGATAATAAGAATGGATGTGACTAAAATAAAAAATGAAGTTTATGACTAAGAAAATCCTGCTTCGTGGCAGGATTTTTATTTTAAAATAGTTCTAACTGTTGACCTGGAGCTATAGGTATTTGTGCTTTTTTGCCATAAAAAATTTCCATGTCGCCAAACTGCTTATCGGTTATGCTGAGAATTCCGACTTTTCCATACTCTGGCAGGAATGAACGGACTCGTTTAGTATGAACTTCCATGTTTTCTTTACTGGCACAATGACGAACATAAATAGAAAACTGAAACATGGTGAAGCCGTCGCGTTGCAGATTCTTACGAAAATCAACGTAAGCTTTTTTATCTTTCTTCGTTTCAGTTGGCAAGTCGAAGAAAACTAATATCCACATAACTCTATATTCGCTTAACCGAGAGAGGGCTCTAAACATAGTTGCTTTTAAACCATAGATGGATAACTTATTTGACGCAATTCGCCACTAAAGCATTTGTAAAGGGATGATGTAGTTTGACCGGCTGCTATCATTAGTGGACTGCGTTTTCCGTCAATCATGACATCAATGACAGGTATATTTAGTAATCTGGCTTTTATATTTAAAGTAAGTTCTGAAATGTTTCTTTCAGTCTTAACAATGTCAAGTACCAGTTCATCAACATATGGGCGATAGGGCTCCATAATGTCATCTGCCAAACAATATGCGTTGTATCTGTTGTGATGATGAATGCCAAGGGTGGGGAGGAGTCCGCTACCAACAAGTGCACGTGCTATGACTGCACGCAGAATAGCATATCCATAGTTTAGAATGTTGTTAGGTGGCTCTCCTTCTCGTCCTCGAACGAAATCAGAATAATCTTCAAAGACATTTTTCCAATAATATGCTGCGGCCTTGGCTTCAACATTGTCAGGGTCTCCGCTGCGCACTTCTGTACTCCATGTTTTCATACAACCAGTTTTGGCTTTAGAATATAAATGCAGTATATGTTCTTGGTTGATGATTTTCTGCTTTATGGTTTGTTGCCACAGTTGTTTACGTAAAGGAACGGATGCGTCTAACTGTGCCCTGAAGCGTTCATTCTGTAGTGTATTCCCTATTAACGGCAACATAAGTCCTGTCGGCATATTTTTGCTGTCGCATGTAATAACGGCTGCATTGTTTGCTACAAGGGCTTCGATAACACCAGATGTTATAGTTATCCGCTTATTGTCAAGCACAACCACTCCAATATCCTCTATTGGAATGGTGCGCTCTAAATCCTTTTTCGTGGCATCAGTCAGATCGTTCCGTTCTTCAACTTGTGGTGATTTTACCACAAGTTGTGCATTACGAAGTGATAGATATGCAGGATTGCTGAAATATAGAGTTTTTTTAATCATCGAACAATCTTTGTAATGTTTCCAAGACGATCAACTTCAAGTTTCCAACATATAGATTTGATGGAAACATTGTTTATATTTTCAATTTTATTTGTAGATTGAAATTCAATGCCATTTGCTATAACAGATGCAACAGTCACTGGAATAAAAAATGCTCTTCCTCCTGTTGCTGATACCATCTTGTATATACGCTCTCTGTTTATTAATTCTGAGTCGGACATTCGCTCTTCTTCAGAAGGAACATAAACGAGATCGTTAGGAGAGAGATAGAATTTGAGTTTGTCGCCATTTTCGTTTTGTTCTGGTGCTGGTGTCCACCCCATCTTCATTCGTTCTACAACTTGGTTTAAAGGAATGGTTTGGAATGAACGAGTACCATCTTCTTTTTCGTAGATTGCAAAAAATAGGTTTGTGCCACTTTGAGCTTCAACGAACTTTTTATTTTTATTCTTTGTTGTGCCAATATTGTATTTTTCGCCTTTCGGTTCTGCAAGTCGTACACGGACTATGGGTTGATGGTTCTTTCCGGAATTATAGTCAGTTATGTGTTCGTTCATTTCCATGATACCTTCAGGTGAAAAAGCAAGTTTTGGATCATTTCCTTTGGATGCGAGATAATTCAAAAGTATCTTCTGGATGCCAGTATCGGTAATACTATGAATTTTCTTTTCGTCGAAACTGTCATCAAGTGGTTTGCGTGTTGCAACCATCCTTTCATTCTCATCTGTATAATAATAGACTAAAACCTTGCTAACTGGCTTGCCTGCAAATTGGTAATTTTGATCCTTAAAGTATTTTTTTATTTTGTTCACATCCATTCCTGCTGTTATCATCGCTCTAATTGTCGAGCGAAGTTCTTTGTCAACAATAGATGAAATTCGCTCTATTGCTTTGTTGAATGGAACTTCTTTTTTTCTTTGGAGATTAACCAATCCGAAGACCGTTTCTTTATGCATCGGTTTGCGTATTGCCCATTGTTCTGAACTATTCTGAGATATGGTTGTCTTTACTCCGTTTTCGTCATAGTGTTCATAATAGTTGCTTGCCTTGTTTATGACACGAACATAATTTTTGAAACTAACCACAATGTTTTGTAATGCTTCATACACATCTTGGGTAAATGTTGGCCATGGTTTTCGAATAATACGATTCTTGTCACAAAGAAGCTGACGAAGGTTCTCTCTGCGTTTAGTGTCGCGTGCAGATTCGTTGTTTAGATAGCTTACTATATTTCGTGTTGCTAATGCGATGACGAGTGCATCCATTGCATGATGGCGATGGTCAATACGTTTTTTACTAAAACCTTTGGATAATTCAAATGGTACTTTTGTTTGGAATACTCGCTTGCCATCTTTGTTTTCCCAGTGTCCGAAATCCTCGGAATTTGTGAGACGGTTCATGCGCTCGAAGCGTGGGTAAACAATACTGTTCCATACATGTTTTAATCCCCAGTCATCTTTCAAACGATCTGTGATGCCACCAGTACATGGAATTACATTTTTTGAAATGGCATCCACTTCATCCTCTTCTCTAACTACATTTGAAAGCAATCCTTTGATGACCTTACTTATATAACGGCTATCGTTCATTTGGCGCTGAATAAACTCTTCTGGAATGTCGTCCATCATCAATTTCTTAGCTTTGATAGGATTGCTCGCATAATGGTCAGCTATAAATGCCTTATATTCATCTGTTGTCAACACTTTTACGTCACCAATGGTCGGGCAATGGATTATTTCTCCACCGCACTTTTTTATAAACTCCATGCCAAGCATATTGGATTTCCGTTGATTTACTTCTGCTTCACATATTACTTTATTGGTAAATGAGTCGTCAAAGTAACGTCCCTGAGGTATAACGTGCTCTATTTGATATGCAGGAGAAAACAATTTGCTCAGTGAGATGGCTTTGCCTGTGTATGGAGAGTGGTATTTCTGTTCAAGCCATAGTTTGTATTTTGTCAGTTCACTTTGTGTTGGCGATGATTTTTGTGAAATGCTTGATATTTCTTTGAAATCGATGTCATTCTTATCAAGATTTAGTAGTGCTCCTTCTTCATATAGTTTTAGAATATCTTGCTGCATGGGTGATTGAGGACGCACATCCGATATTGTCGGATCGTTCTTAAGTTCCATAAGCAATGCTTTGATACGTAGATTGGTGTTTTCGTTCTTAGTATTTGTATCTGTCATCCGTTTGCGTTGGTCTGCAGTACTCTTCATGCTCCGACCCAATTCCACATGTATTTCATCTATATGTCCATATTTAACCCAAATATCATATACAGTGCGTAGAGTTTCAAGTATGCATTGTTCTACGATTGGATTGCGCATGGAGTGTTGCTTGAAATTTTTTATAAAGTTTGCAAGATCTTGGGGGGTATCCCATTTGGTAATATCTTTTGATTCGCTGTGACGACCATATATGGCATAACAAGCCAACCAAACGGGTAAGCCTTTGAATTTGCTGATGTCATCAAGAATAATGTTTTGATGACTCATTCTTTCTTTAACTTTCTCGTCAATTGAACCATTGATGATTTTCTGTATATTGTCAGGAATTGCATCTGCAGACCACATACTTCCCATTCGCATAACTGATAGAAGTTTCTTAACAGCCTTTTCTGAATATGCTCCATATTCCTTCTTGAACGAAATCTTTTTGAAAGCATCTACGAAACCGACTGGCAAGTCGTATTGTTCTGCAAAGGTGGTTAATGCTCCAGTTATTTCATTAATATCTTCAACGGAATATAACAAATGCCATAGACGGTATTCTGTATATTTGTCATTCAGAATGTCTGTCGAAATATTTGCTTTGTCCAGAGCTGATAGCATTTTGCTTCGTGTCTCATTGCATGGATATGTTTTATCTGCAATATAGTTCCAACGTATAGGGAATACCGTGTCTTTGCCTCTTGGTTTATTTAAACCAAAGAAGTCTTTCAGAAGCCTTTCCTGCGAAATTACCTTTTTGTCATTCAGGTATTTAAAAAGGTGTACATAATCTTCTTCTGTTTTGAGATAATCGTTTGTAACTTCTTGTTCTTCGACACTATTACTATACAAACGCAGATTCTGGATAAATTGCCACAAACGGAATTCTTGATAATAAGGATTAGATTTGGCAACACACTTAATATGTTGAACTTTTATCTCTCCAGTTGTCTTATCAGCATATTCATATTGTTCAAAAGGACAATCAGAAATCAAAGATTTTTTGCTTTTAAGAGGGCGCTGATAGAACAAAAGATCGTCAACTAATAAGTAAGATATGTCTTTTTTTCTTAAGCTTTCCTGATGTGCCTTGTTCGTTGAATATAACTCACATATACATTGTTCGAGTAAAGTCGAATTCGTGAGTTCTGTAATGAATTCGGATTGTTTTTTCAGGATTTCTTTTAGTTCTTGTTTATAGTATGCCCTTTCAATAGTTCGAACATATTTACCCCTGATTTTATCCTTCGGATTGTATAGTAAATGATGGTAAATATAGCTTCCAACAGTCTGATTAGAACTGTCAAGTTGTGATTCAGTTTTTTTCTTTTGTAATCCCCAATCATCTTCTTTGGGCGCACGGAATGAACGACGCTCGTTGCCCTCTTTATCTAATTTAATACTTCCATCCTCATTGTATTCTGTGGTAACTATAAATTCCTTTTTCTTACCTGTCCAATCGTCAAGTGGAATACGACTTGGACGTCGATATATCCACCCGTTTTCCAAATAAATATTGTACCATATATCGTCACCGCGTCGTTCCTCTGTAGTCTCGACTCTGTCAACTTTCAGTTCGTGATACTCTATTTTTTTAAGTTTGCTTTGTTCATTTTCTTCTTCATATTCTTCCTCTCCGCGTAACTGATAATAACCACGCTTCTGATTGAAATTTAAAAGAATCCATGCGAGTTCCTGTTTGCTGATGGGCTTGCGTAAAGCTTTGTCGCGTAGATAATAAATAGTCCAATCATACGGAACTTTGTGACCGCCATTTATAAGATTAGGATTGTGGCTCTTGAAATCGTCTAACATTTCATTGAAGGCTTCAGTAAACACAATTTGCATTTTGCCTTCTGCATTTTTACTCCATGCAATTTTCGGTTCACTGTCATCTATGAATTTCCCATAAGACTTATTATCATCTTTGTTCCAGCCGATAGAATTGTCAAAGTGTTTAGGGAGAAATCCAAGAATATGGAGTACACGTAGCAAACGCTCTCTTCGAAGCAGGCATCTCTCACGTAAACGTCTGGTTCCACGATAACCAGTTCTCTCTGCTGTTTGTGATTTGGTAACACCACTGTCAAAATTACTCAGTACATCTTGGCTCATTGGTATTATTCTGCTACCTAATTTTAAGTTTTGTATAGTATTCCCTTCGTCATTTGTAGATACGAAAGCCCAACCGATACTATTGGTTCCCAGGTCAAGTCCTAAAATGTTTTTCATTTTTCTTTATTTTATTTGGTCAATTATATTATTTATATTTATCTTTGCAGCAGATACTAATAAGCAAATCACAATAAGGATTATTCCGTTGTGAAAACATTCAAGGCGGGGCAACTCGCCTTTTTTTCGTATTAGATTGTTTACCATGCAAATATATGTGTATCTTCAGAGTTTTCAAATTTTTTTGAGATCTTTTTCTGTAAATATATAAAGATGCAACATGGTAGAGGCATGGGAAGGGATGTAAGAGGAAAATAGTTAATAGTTGATAGATAATAGTTAATAGATAATAGTTTAGTGGTTAGTTAGGGAATAAAGAATGAAAAATAATTGCAAAAATCTTTGGAAGTATCGAAAAATGTTTGCACTTTTGTGAACTGAAAGTACAAAAAAATAGGATTATGAGTTCACAGATAAATCTTCTGCAAACGATTCTGAATAGTCCAAGGACGGTATTTACAATACAGTCCTAAAAAAACAAAAAGACTACCTCGCTGAGAAGTAGTCTTTTCTTTATATGTTGAATATATGTATTAATATGCGCGGAGGAGAATCCAAGCGTCTGGATATGTAGCGCGGAGAGCATCGCGTGAGCTAACTGCTGAGCCTCTGTCTTCGAATGAAGATGCGATTACACGATACATGCCTGTGTCTGGGTTCTGTGCTACCTGTGCGCTGTATCCCTTGCTTGCAAGTGTGTTGCGAAGGTTGTTTGCATTGTCAAGACTCTTGAATGAACCACAAACAACGTTGTATGACTTCAGAGTGCCGTTGTTCATAACGTTCAGACGTTCTGTACGCAGGTCTGAGTTGTCAACTGGAGTGACGTTCTGCTGTACTGGAGTTACTGTCTGTACTGGAGTTACTGTTACAGGCTGAGTTGTAGTCTGTCCCATTTCCTGTGCCTTAGCTTTTTCGTAAGCTTTCTTGTAGCTGCTTTCAGATGATTTACATCCAACAAGTGCAATTGCAGCAAGAAGTGCAATGCCAAAAGAAAATTTCTTCATTTTTTATAATACTTTTAGTGGGTTGAAAAATCTTGCACAAATTTAGTGCTAATTTTTGTGGTAAATAGTGTTTTTATTGCAAAAAATGTTAAAAGGTATAATTTTTTGTGGTTTATTAAGGATAAAGTTGTAGATTTGGGTGCATTTTTAATTTTTTAACCTTTAAAACTCTAAAACTATGGCATGTAAGAATGGTGCAGCTATTATCGCTGCTTTTGTAGGAGGCGCTATTGCTGGCGCTGCTTGTGGTCTTCTGTTAGCTCCTGAAAAGGGTGAGGATCAGCGTAAGAAAATCAAGGATGTTATTGACAAGTATGCTGCAAAGCTGAACAAGGAGGAGATGAACAAGATTCTTACTGAAATCAAGTCTATCGGTAAGAAGAAGGAGGCTAATCCTGCTGAAGATTATGACGCTGAATAACGAAGGCGATGCAAAAAAGGTGCCTCAGGAAACTGAGGAAATAATCACCTTGGTGCAACAGTATCTAAAGTTGGAAGCGATTGACAAAGTGTCAGTCGCTACCACTTTCCTTGTTGTCGGAGGTATCGTCATTATCTTTGGCATCGGTGCTTTATTCTTTCTCGGTACCGGTCTGGTGAAGACGCTAAGTGCGTGGATAGGTAACGAAACCGCCGCATATTACTTGGTAGGAGGCATTTTGCTTCTTGTTATTGTAGTATTCTGTATGATGCGTAAGACTCTGGTCGAAGGACCTATTGTCAGAAGTATTTCACAGTCAATTTTAAAGGAGGATGAAGAAGATGGCACAGAAGAATAAAACAGTATATTCCTCGTTGGAGGAGTTGCGTAACGATAAACTCAAGGTTGCTAAGAGACTCCATCAGCAGACAAAGGCTCTGAAGAGGGATGCAGTAGATATGGTTTTACCTTCTAATAACATGTTCTTCTCTTCCGACTTTTCTTATATGCGATATATAGGTTATGCTATTACTGCATATAAGACTTATGTTACTTTTAGAAAGATTTCTAATTTCTTCAAAAGAAAACGATAGCATTTCTTTATTTTGCGCTCGACTTTCCGTATCTTTGCAGCTGATTTATGGATCAGCAATATACTTCTGCGCTTTTAGGGCGTGCTGTCGACGAATTTGCTAAGCTTCCTGGTATCGGTCGGAAGACCGCCATGAGGCTTGTTCTGCATACTTTACGTATGGAGGAAGATGCTGTTGACGGGTTTTGTAGTGCCATCAGTAAACTTCGTCATGAGGTGAGGTACTGTAAGGTGTGCCATAACATAAGCGACTCGGAGGTGTGTGGCGTGTGTGCCAGTCCGCAGCGCGATAAGAGCCTTATCTGTGTGGTGGAGAATGTGCAGGATGTGATGGCTATCGAAGCAACTATGCAGTACAGAGGTCTGTACCATGTGCTGGGTGGAGTTATCTCTCCGATGGACGGAATAGGACCAGGCGACTTGCAGATTCAAAGTCTTGTTGACAGGGTGGAGCAGAGTGATGTGAAGGAGGTTATCCTGGCTCTTAGCAGTACGATGGAGGGTGATACGACGAATTTCTTTATTTCGAAGAGGCTGTCGAATGTGCTTGCTGACGAGAAGCGCGGTCTGAAACTGTCGGTTCTGGCACGCGGATTGAGTATTAATGATGAGTTACAATATACTGATGAGGCTACTTTGGGACGTTCGCTTGTGAACCGTGTGCCGTTTGTAGCTTAAACGAAGATAGTTATTATGGAAAAAAGGATTAATTCATTACTGTTGATGTTGCGCATTGAGAGTTGTGTGGCATGGGGGCTGCTGATAATTGTGGTTGTAATAGGTAAACTAGGAGTTATAATTAATGGCTCTGTGGAGACTGGTTCAGATGTGGAGTTCAAATTGAACTGTGCTTGTATTCTTTCTACATTGCTTATCCTGCCTTTAGCTCTGCAACTTTTTCTGTTGAATACTACAAAGGGACTGCGTCGCATGAATAAGGATGAGGCACTTGACTTCTACCATATGTGGAGTATGATTCGTCTTATGTTGGTTTCACTTTGTATTGCGTATAATATTATTGCATATTTCATGACTCTCAATACTACTGGAATACTATGTGCGTTAATGGGACTGGCAGTGACTGTGTATTGTCTGCCTACCCACAAGAGGATTGAGGAGTTTATGAAGATTGTTGAAGATGATTTTGTAGTAAAAAACGAATAACGGATGAAACTGACAGTTGTCATAGTCAACTACAATGTAAAGTACTATCTGGAACAGTGCTTATACTCCGTGGAGCGTGCTTTGCAAGGCATGCAGGGGGAGGTGTATGTGGTTGACAATGCCAGCTCAGACGGTTCGATAGATTATTTGAGGAGAAAGTTCCCTTGGGTTTATTATATTGAGAATACCGAGAACTATGGTTTCTCGGTTGCCAATAATATGGCAATACGCAAGGCTCGTGGTGAGTATGTGCTGCTGCTCAATCCGGATACTATAGTGGGGGAGGATACTCTGAAGCAATGTGTTGCATTTATGGATGCACATAGCGAGGTAGGTGGACTAGGCGTAAGACAGCAGCGTGTGGATGGTAGTATGGCTCCGGAGTCGCGTCGCGGCGTTCCTACTCCATGGACTGCCTTCTGTAAGATGTCGGGACTGGGTAGCAAGTTTCCGCAGTCAACTCTGTTCGGACGCTATTACATGCAGTATCTGCCTATCGACAAACCATCATATATTGAGGTTATTTCCGGTGCCTGTATGTTTATTCGTGCTGAAGTGTTCGGGAAGTGCGGTTTGCTCGATGAAACCTTCTTTATGTATGGTGAGGATGTCGATATGTCGTACCGCATACTGAAGGCTGGATATAAGAATGTGTTCTATCCTGCTACCATACTCCATTATAAGGGAGAGAGTACACAGAAAAGTTCGTACAGATATGCTATCGTGTTCCACAAGGCAATGTTCATTTTCTTCAAAAAGCATTTCAGCTATAATTTTCTGCTGCTTATGGTAGTTTCTTTAGCTATTTACGGAAAGGCTTTCCTGACATATCTGAAGAATCAGTTCTCAAAGAAGGATGAGAAGGAGGAGAATATTATGGAGGTTATGCGACAGAAGAAGTTTATGCTTGTTGGTAAGGGATATAATTTACAACAGATGAAGCGGCTGATGGAGGAGCATAATCTGTATCATTCCGTTTCGAACGGCTTACCCAAAAAACTAGATCCTACTGCCGATTATATTGTGTTTGATACGGATGCCTATTCGTTTGCTGAGATATTAGATTGGTTTAAACATGACAATCCGCAACAGAAGACTCCGCATATTGGCACATACATCAGTATCAGTCAGACCATTCTGACAGGTAATAGCATAATTCAGTTCAAGTAAAATTAAGGTATTAGTAAAACAAAAGATATATGTTAAGAATTGCAGTACAATCAAAAGGCCGTCTTTATGAAGATACAATGAATCTGCTCAAAGAGGCGGGAATAAAAGTAAGTAGTACAAAACGCACCCTGTTGGTACAGTCGTCAAATTTTCCTCTCGAAGTACTATTCCTTCGCGACGACGATATTCCTCAGACAGTTGCTGACGGCGTGGCTGACATAGGTATTGTTGGTGAGAATGAGTTCGTGGAACGCGGTTTCGAGGCTGATGTAGTGAAACGTTTAGGCTTCAGCAAATGCCGTATCTCTTTGGCTATTCCAAAGGCAATAGAGTACCCCGGAGTTCAGTGGTTTAATGGTAAGAAGATAGCAACTTCCTATCCTGGCATCCTGCGTAAGTTCATGAAGGAAAAAGGTATCGACATCAATATCCACGTGATTCAGGGTTCGGTAGAAATTGCTCCAGGTATTGGTCTTGCTGATGGCATTTTTGATATCGTCAGTTCAGGTTCTACTTTGGTAAGCAACAACCTGAAGGAGGTTGAAGTAGTGATGCAGAGTGAGGCTCTTCTTATCGGAAATCCAAATCTTGACGATGAGAAACGTGGTATCTTGGAACAGCTCCTGTTCCGCATCGAGTCTGTCCTTATTGCTGACGGAAAGAAATATGTGCGCATGAATGCACCAAAATCTCAGTTGGCTGCTATTACTAAGGTTCTTCCCGGATTGAAGAGTCCTACGATTATACCTCTTGCAGACGAAGACTGGTGCTCAGTCCATTCTGTGCTCGATGAAAAACAATTCTGGGAAATTGTAGGTCAGTTGAAAGCACTTGGTGCAGAAGGTATTCTTGTTACTCCTATTGAAAAGATGATTTTATAATGCAAATAATTCTATATCCTGATAAAAGCGAATGGGGCTCGTATCTGCAGCGACCACATCGAGATGCCTCTGAACTGAGAGACACCGTGCATGGTGTGCTTTCCGATATCAGAGAGCGTGGTGATGAGGCTGTGAAAGAATACGAACTGAAATTTGACAAGGTGGCTTTGTCTAATCTCGCTGTTTCGGAAGCTGAGATGGATGAGGCAGAACAACTTGTTGGTGAAGAACTCAAAGGTGCTATTCAGTTGGCACATGATAATATTGAGAAATTCCACCGTGAACAGGTTTTCCACGGAAAGAAAGTGGAGACTCAGCCTGGAGTTGTCTGCTGGCAGAAGTCGGTTGCCATAGAGAATGTAGGACTCTACATTCCCGGTGGAACGGCTCCGCTCTTCTCTACTGTCCTGATGCTTGCAACCCCTGCCAAGATTGCCGGATGTAAGAATATAGTACTGTGCAGTCCGCCAAACAAAGAGGGTAAGTTGCACCCTGCCATACTCGTTGCAGCCCGCATTGCCGGTGTAAACCGCATCTATAAGATTGGTGGTGTTCAAGCAATAGGTGCTATGGCTTACGGAACAGAGAGTGTTCCGAAGGTAAGCAAGATATTCGGACCTGGTAATCAGTTTGTGACGGCTGCAAAACAGGAAGTAAGCCTGCACGATGTGGCAATAGATATGCCTGCCGGTCCGAGCGAAGTGGCTGTTATGGCTGATGACTCTGCAAATGCCGAGTTCGTGGCAGCAGACTTGCTGTCGCAGGCAGAACATGGTGTGGACAGTCAGGTAGTTATGTTTACAGACAGTAAGAAGTTGGCAGAAGATGTTAATAACGAAGTGGAACGTCAGTTGGCACTGCTGCCAAGAAAAGATATAGCTGCTCAGTCGTTGCAGTATAGCCGCATCATTGTGGTTAATAATCTTGAGGAAGTTATAGACATAACAAACGAATATGCTCCGGAACACCTGATTCTTGCCATGAAGGATTATATGAAGGTGGCTGACAGGGTAGTGAATGCAGGTTCTGTGTTCTTAGGTAATTATTCTTGTGAATCAGCTGGTGACTATGCCTCTGGTACCAATCACACTTTGCCGACTTCTGGTTATGCAAAAGCTTACAGCGGAGTGAATCTCGATTCTTTCTGTCGTAAGATAACCTTCCAGGAACTTACTGCTGAGGGCGTACGCAGTATCGGTAGGGCTGTGGAACTGATGGCTGGTGCCGAACAACTCGATGCTCACAAGCGTGCTATGACTGTACGTCTTAAAGCAATTCAATAATAAATATAAATGCTTCAACAGATATGAAATCACTACAAGAACTCACACGTCCGAATATATGGGCTTTGAAACCGTATAGCTGTGCTCGTGATGAATTTAAGGGAATGAAAGCTGATGTGTTTCTCGATGCCAACGAGAACCCGTTCCCTAATGGTATTAATCGTTATCCCGACCCTCTTCAGGAGGAGTTGAAGCATCAGATAGCTCCGTTCAAGGGTGTGCCTGCAGAGAATATTTTCCTTGGAAACGGATCGGACGAGGCTATCGATTTGCCTTTCCGCATATTCTGTCGTCCGGGAGTGGACAATGTGGTTGCTATCGACCCTACATACGGAATGTATGAGGTATGTGCCGATGTGAACGATGTGGAGTATCGTAAAGTGCCTCTTGACCAAAACTACGATTTCTCTCCAGAAGCACTTCTTGCTGCAACTGATGAGAATACGAAGCTGATTTTTATCTGTTCGCCAAATAATCCGACAGGAAATGCTTTCGAACGCGAGAAGATTGAGAAGGTGTTGCGTGAATTTCAGGGTATAGTGATTGTAGATGAGGCTTACTCCGATTTCAGCAAGCAACGTCCTTTGCGCCTTGATTTGGATAAGTTCCCCAATATGATTGTGCTCAACACCTTCAGTAAGGCTATGGGATGTGCTGGTATCCGTCTTGGAATGGCTTTTGCCAGCACAGATATCATCGCTCTGATGAATAAGGTGAAATATCCTTATAACGTGAATATCCTTACTCAACAGAAGGCATTGGATGTGCTGAAAGAACTGACAATATATCAGCGTCATCTGTCTCAGATTACAGATGAGCGTGGCACGTTGATGGATGCATTTTCTATCCTTCCTATATGCAAGAAGGTGTATCCTACTGATGCAAACTTCTTCCTTGCCAAGATGACTGATGCTGATGGCATATACAATTATCTTGTGAAACAGGGAATTATAGTAAGAAACCGTAGTCGTGTGGCATTGTGTGGCAATTGTCTGCGCATTACGGTTGGTCTAAAAGAAGAAAACACAGCTCTCTTAGCTGCTTTAAGAAGATACGTATGAAAAGGGCTTTATTTATAGATCGTGACGGCACGATACTCGTAGAACCTGCCGACGAACAGATTGATTCGTTTGAGAAGTTCCATTTTCTGCCAGGGGTAATCCGTAACTTAAATTTCATCCGTAAGAAATTGGATTTTGAGTTTGTGCTTGTCAGCAATCAGGACGGACTTGGTACTGATAGTTATCCGGAGGAAGATTTCTGGCCTACACACAATCTGATGCTTGACATACTGAAAAGCGAAAATGTAGAGTTTGATGACCAGTGCATAGACCGCTCATTCCCTAAGGATAATCTGCCAACTCGCAAGCCTGGTACCGCTATGCTCACAAAATATATGCAGGGCGACTACGACTTGGCGAATAGTTATGTAATAGGCGATCGTCAGACAGATAAGCAACTGGCACAGAATCTGGGCTGTAAATACCTGATTCTGGGCGATAATGTGCAGTCGTGGGATGAAATCACAGAACTTCTGTTTGCTGGTGAACGTACTGCTTCCGTAAGACGCACTACAAAGGAAACGGACATAGATATATGGCTAAATCTGGATGGAACCGGACAGTGTGATATCAATACTGGTTTAGGTTTCTTTGATCATATGCTTGAACAGATTGGCAAACACGGAAATATAGACCTGAAGATACATGTAAAGGGCGACCTTAACGTAGATGAACATCACACTATAGAGGATACAGGTATAGCTCTTGGCGAATGTATTGCCAAAGCTATAGGCGACAAACGCGGCATAGAACGATATGGCTACACATTGCCTATGGACGATTGTCTCTGTTCCGTTTGTCTTGATTTTGGTGGTCGTGCTTGGCTTGTATGGGATGCTGAGTTCCATCGTGAACGTATTGGCGATATGCCTACTGAAATGTTCTTGCATTTCTTTAAGTCCTTTAGTGATGCTGCCCGTATCAACTTGAACATCAAGGCTGAGGGTGAGAATGAGCACCACAAGATAGAGGGTATCTTCAAGGCTTTGGCTCGAAGCATAAAGATGGCTGTTAAACGTGATATATACAAATATCAACTTCCGTCAAGCAAAGGCGTGTTATGAAGAAAATAGACGTAAGCATATCGTACGACAAGGTTGAAGAACAAGAACTGACACCTGTAGAGAAATCGCTGCTTGATGCAGCCAGAAAGGCTACCTATCGCAGTTACTCACCTTACTCCGGTTTTAGTGTGGGGGCTGCTGTGTTGCTCGATGACGGCACAATAGTAGAGGGCAGTAATCAGGAAAATAGTTCCTATCCGCAGGGTATATGTGCTGAACGTACAGCGATATTTTATGCTGGTTCTCGCTACCCGGATAAGAAAATTTTGGCTCTTTGCATTGCTGCTCGTGGCACGGACGGTTCTTTTACCACTCTTCCAGTCACTCCCTGTGGCGGTTGCCGTCAGGCACTCTTGGAATCAGAATGTCGTCAGAAGTCTCCAATTAAAGTAGTGCTCTATGGCATAGATGAAATATACATCATATCTTCTGCACAGCAGTTATTGCCGCTTGCCTTTCAACTATAATAATTTATACCTTTAAATAAATGCGTTACCTACTTCTTGTCATATTCACAATCAGTTCTCTTGCATTGAGTGCACAACGACGCAATGCGGCATACGAGAATTATATTGAAAAATATAAAGACATTGCCATCGAGCAGATGGAGAAACACCATATTCCTGCAAGTATCACCTTGGCACAGGGACTTTTGGAAAGTGGTGCAGGACAGAGTGAATTGGCTCGTAGGTCGAACAATCATTTTGGTATCAAGTGTCATGACGAATGGACGGGAAAACGTACATATCATGATGATGATCGCCGTGACGACTGTTTCCGAGTATATTCATCTGTGCGTGACAGTTATGAAGACCATTCGAAATTTTTGCTTCGTCCACGCTATGCTCGTCTTTTTAAATTAGATCAACAAGACTACAAAGGATGGGCTCATGGTCTGAAAGCATGCGGATATGCGACTTTGCCTACTTATGCTAATCGTTTGATTGGTATTATAGAACTTTACGAACTCTATCGTTACGACAAGAAGGGTGGGGGCAAAAAAAGCAAATCGTATGTGGCAATTGGTGCTCAACATCCTCTTTATCTCATAAATAATCTCGATTGCATCATAGCTCGCGAAGGTGATACATGGGAAAGTCTTTCAAGAGAACTGAAAGAACGCGGAATACGACTTTCTGCACGAAAACTGCGTAAATACAATGAGGCTCCGTCAAAATACTTCTTCCCATCGGCTGGTACTCCTATTTTCCTTCAGAAGAAATTGAAACATGCAGACCGAGACAAGTATCCGAAGGACTATTGGCATCGTATCCAACCGGGCGAATCGATGTATTCTATTGCACAGATGTATGGAGTGCGCATAAAGTATCTATACAAAATGAATTACCGAAAGGCTGATTATGTGCCAGAGCCAGGCGATATACTCCGCGTCCGTTGACCTTGATAAGTACAAAAAAAGTCCCACATTCTCTCGATGGAAAATGTGGGACTTTTTAATCGTTTTGTAGGAATTTCTTACTTGTTTGTCATGCCGCGTGTTTCAATCTCTTCGGTCATGTTAATCTCGTTTCCTTTCGAATCTATAAATTTATACTCAAGGAAAGCAAGTGCCTGCGAAGGGATGATGCGAAGTCCGAATCCGTATTTCATCTGCCATCTGCGATAGAGGGAAACAAATCCCTGGTTGATGTAGGCAGCTACGTATGGGTGGACAAATAGTTTGAATTTCTTTACTCCAAGATTGTTCACCAGATAGTCAATCTTACTTTCCAAAGTGTCGGTAAAAAGGATTGACGGTTGGATAGTTCCCTTTCCAAAACATGTAGGGCAGGTCTCCTCGACAGGAACGTCCATTGCCGGACGTACGCGTTGACGGGTTATCTGCATCAGTCCAAACTTGCTAAGAGGAAGGATTGTGTGCTTTGCGCGGTCGTTTTTCATCAGTTCCGTCATCTGCTCATAGAGTTTCTGTCGGTGTTCAGCTGTATCCATATCGATGAAATCGACTACGATAATGCCGCCCATATCCCTCAGACGCAATTGTCTGGCTAGTTCTGCTGCTGCTCCCATGTTGACTTCAAAGGCGTTGTCTTCCTGGTTTTCGATACCTCGTGAACGGTTGCCGGAATTGACGTCGACCACGTGCAGTGCCTCTGTATGTTCAATGATGAGATATGCACCGTGTTTGTAACTGATGGTTCGTCCAAGTCCCGACTTAATCTGCTTCGTTACATTGAAGTTGTCGAAGATAGGGATATTACCTTTGTAGAGTTTCACTATTCCAGCCCTCTCTGGAGCTATAAGCGACACATAGTTTTGTACTTCCTTAAATACTTCTTCATCGTTGATGTGAATGCTTTCGTAGGAAGGATTGAAGACATCACGCAACATTGAAACCGTGCGGCTTGTCTCCTCATGAATCAGAGCTGGCAGCGTGTTAGCCTTTTGGAGTTTTGCAATGCTGTCGTTCCAGTAGTTTATGAGGATTGACAGCTCGTTGTTTAGTTCGGCTGCTCGTTTTCCTTCCGCTACAGTACGTACTATGACTCCAAAATTGCGTGGCTTGATGCTCTGAATTAATTGTTTCAGTCGTACTCGTTCTTCTTTCGATTTTATTTTTGTACTTACCGAAACTTTGTCGGTAAATGGAATGAGAACGAGGAATCGTCCGGCAAATGAGATTTCTCCTGTCAGACGTGGTCCTTTAGTGTTGATGGGCTCTTTCGTGATTTGTACAATCACCTCTTGTCCCAGTTCGAGTACGTCCTGTATGTTTCCCACCTTAGGCAAGTCTGGCATTGATTGAGCCTTTGCCATTGGCGCAAGTTTCTTGCGGTCGCTTACTACTTGCTTCACGTATTTCTTCAGTGAGGGAAATTGTGAACTCAGATCTTGGTAGTGCAGAAATGCTTCGCGTTCATGACCAACATCAATAAAACATGCATTCAGTGCTGGCATCACCTTTTTGACTTTGCCAGCATAGATGTTGCCTACGGAATAGTGCGAATCTTGACTTTCTTTCTGAAACTCCACGAGTTTCTCATCTTCAAGAAGGGCAATAGTTACCTCCTGCGGCTGTGCATCAATGATGAGTTCGCTAGTCATTTTTGCAAAAATAAAAATTTTAAAGAACGATTTCTAAAAATAAATTACCATGTACAAAGTACCTGACACAAATAACCTTTAAAGAAGCATTTCTTGTGGGTCGTGTTTGTACATTGTACATGGTATTACGTACGCGAGCTTACTTGCTCTTGTGACGATTCTTTCTCAGTCTCTTCTTACGCTTGTGAGTAGAGATCTTGTGTCTTTTCTTTTTCTTACCGTTTGGCATATTCGTTATTGATTAAATGTTAATAATATATGATTTCGTCGTTTTCTGGCTATAAAATCGCGTGCAAAGGTAAAGATAATAATTGAAAAAACGTACCTTTGTGCATAATTTTTTACAAAACGATGAAATTTAGACTATATATTTTTGTCTGTTTGATTTCTTTGTGCGCTATATCTGATGCAGAAGTGCCAGATAGTCTGCGCGTGTCGCCATATTTATTTAAGGTAATTGGACCAAGGGTGTATAGAAGCGATGCCACAAAACGTGCTTTTCAGTTAGATTGGACTCCAAAGAATGCAGGGGTTTCTGCTGATAACGAAACGACTGGTATGAAGCAGCGCGAGAGGCTCGATTCGCTGATGGATAGGGCTCTTTTTAAGACATACATGGAGCATCCTACGGATTTCATTTACCATGACAGGATGGTGGAAAGGCAGAAGTTGATTGCTAACGATGCTGCTGCGGACAAAACTGCAACAAAAGCCAGTGATGCTGCTGTGGCAAGTCTTTTACTTTTGAATAAGGAAAAGAAGAATGTCGCTGATTTGGTTGGACCTCTTGATATTGGTCTTGAGATAGAACGCCCAAACTTCTGGACTACAAAATGCGAGTTCTCATTGCAATTCACCCAAAATTATTTTTCTGAGATGTGGTATAAGGGAGCAAATAACAATATGACGTTCTTGAGTTCTCTTTTGGCAGAAGCAAACTATAATGACCAGAAACGTATTCAATGGGATAACAGACTTGAGATGCGTCTTGGGTTTATCAATTCTAAGAGTGATACTGTACATAAATATATCCCGAGTGATAACAAATTGTACATAATGAGTAAGTTTGGTTTGAAGGCTTACCGCGATTTCTATTATACAGTCTCTACTGAAGCCCAGACTCAGTTGATGAATGGTTATAAAGTAAATGACAAGGTGCGTTATTCTGCCTTCTTTGCTCCTTTGGACTTCTACCTGTCATTAGGTATGGACTATAAGCCTAAGCTGAAGAATAACAACGTCTTGTCAGTTGCTGTACTTCCATTATCATACAAATTACGATATGTGGGTGGGGGAGACGATGTGATAATCAAAGAGTATAAACTGCGAGATGGTTTGCGCCATCAACACGACTTTGGTTCTAAGATAGAAGCAAATTGTAATATTAATATTGTGAAGAATCTTGTGTGGAGAAGCCGTCTCTACTATTATACAACATATAAATATGTAGAGGCAGAGTGGGAAAATGCCCTTACATATTCTTTCAGCCGTTATTTACAGACGGAACTCTTTACTTTGTGGCGTTTTGACGATAACCGTGATAAGAAATATTGGGACGAAAAACTTGGTTTCTTCCAGTTCCGTGAATATTTAACATTGGGATTAGCATATAAATTCTGATTTTATTTTGTCAAGAAAATTAGTCTTAAATGCTAACACTTTGTAAATAATTTTGCTGTTTTGTGTTGCAAAATAATTTTTAATGCCTAACTTTGCGCAAAATTTGTAAAAAGTAAGAAAAAAGGAATATGAGTAAATTGGTAAAAGTTGAGGGCTACAAACAACTACTTACCCCAACTCAGACTGAGCAAGGAATAAAGCTGATAAAGGAATTCTTTCAGGTAAACCTAAGTACGGCACTTAGATTGCGCAGAGTTACTGCTCCCTTATTCGTATTGCGCGGTTTAGGTATTAATGATGACTTAAACGGTGTGGAGCGTCCTGTTACATTCCCAATTAAAGATATGGGTGAACAGACTGCCGAGGTAGTTCACTCGTTGGCAAAATGGAAGAGACTGATGCTCGGTGAATATGGCATTGAACCAGGATATGGACTCTATACAGATATGAATGCCATACGGGGTGATGAAGAACTGGATAATATCCATTCACTTTATGTGGATCAGTGGGACTGGGAACGTACTATTACAGCAAAGGATCGCAACCTTGACTTCCTTAAAAAGATTGTTCGCGATATATATTCTGCTATTCTGCGAACAGAATATCTGGTACACGAAACCTATCCGAATATAAAATCATTCCTGCCAGAGGAGATTCATTTTATTCATAGTGAGGAATTGCGACAGATGTATCCAGATAAGACTCCAAAAGAGCGTGAAGATGCTATTTGTAAGAAGTATGGAGCCGTGTTCATCATGGGTATTGGCGGAAAACTTGGTGATGGTGAAGTTCACGACGGCAGAGCTCCGGACTATGACGATTGGAGTACACCAAACTCTGATGGATTCAAGGGACTCAATGGTGATATTCTTATCTGGTATCCTATTTTGAATCGTGCACTTGAACTTTCTTCAATGGGTATCAGAGTCGATAAAGAAGCTCTGTTGCGTCAGCTTGAACTTACAGGGAAAGAAGACCGTAAGAACCTATACTTCCACAAAAAATTGCTTAACGACGAAATGCCACTCAGTATTGGTGGCGGAATAGGTCAGAGCCGTTTGTGTATGGTATTGCTTCAAAAGGCTCATGTAGGTGAGATTCAAGCTAGTATTTGGCCAGAAGATATGAGGAAGGAATGTGCTGCTGCAGGTATGCCACTCATTTAATTTATTTTGTATGTACTACGTATCAAAACGCATGGAAATTTCAGCATGCCACCAGCTGAAACTGAGTTACGAAAGCAAATGCTGCAATATGCATGGGCACAACTGGATTGTAACCATTTATTGCAAAGCAAAGGAACTCAATTCAGATGGAATGGTGTGTGACTTTACTCATATAAAACAGTCAATTCATGGGTATTTAGACCATGGAAATCTGAACGAACTGCTTCCGTTCAACCCGACAGCTGAGAACATAGCAAAGTGGATTACGGAACAGATACCACAGTGTTACAAGGCAAGTGTTCAGGAATCAGAAGACAACATAGCCGTTTATGTAAATGATGAAAAGGCTGATGGTTGTGAAGCGCTTTAGACATGTATAAGATAAACGAGATATTCTATTCGATACAAGGAGAAGGCCACAACGCAGGTTGCGCTGCGGTCTTCGTTCGTTTTTCAGGGTGCAATCTTCATTGCCCCTTCTGCGATACACACCATCAGGAGGGAACCATGATGTCGGCAGAGGATATTTGCAACGAGATAGAAAAATATCCTGCTTCAATGGTTGTGCTTACAGGTGGCGAACCCTCACTCTTTGTTGATTCTCCTCTCTGCGATGCTATCCATGCCATAGGACGGACAATAGCTATGGAGACAAATGGCTCAAGACCAGTCTCTCTTCCTATAGATCATATTACATGCAGTCCTAAGTTTGAGTATAATGATGCAGAGACGGCAAAACTCAGACTTTCCCATATCGACGAACTAAAAGTTGTATTTACCGGCAAGAATGACATGTCGCTTTATGACGATATCGAAGCCGACAATTATTATCTCCAACCTTGTGATACAGGTAATCTTGAGGAGACAAAAAAAATAGCCAAGCAAACACTTGACTATATTCTTCAGCATCCTAAATGGAAGTTGTCAGTGCAACTCCATAAGATTCTTAATGTGCGATGATTTCTACTGAAAAAGTAGGAAACGCAAGATGAGTGTGAGTATCATTGCATAGAATCCTGCCAGCAAGTCGTCTGCCATACATCCCCAACCTCCATGCACATTCTTATCTACCCATCGGCATCCTAATGGTTTCTTGATGTCGATGATGCGGAAAAAAAGAAATCCTAATGTGGCAAGAAGTATCACTTGCCAGATAGGTCCGTCAAAATAACATACTGCTAAACATGCCATCCAAGTGCCTAAGGGTTCATCGATTACTACAGCACGAGGGTCTTCTCCCCAGTATCGTTCCATTACGTTTGTAGTCCAAATGCCTACGAGTGTAGTGCATACGAGTAGTAGGATTGTTGCGATGAGCAGGGCAAAATGAGAGGGGAGTATAGCCCACAAACCGAGCCAGATGAGCAGTCCAAGAAACCCGGCATAGGTTCCTGGAGCACCTGGTATCAGTCCTGTGCCCATACAGGTTGAAATCATTACGTGAAGCCAAGGAGCCTCACCGAGGTTTTTTGTGTTGTTGTTACTCATGTCGTATTGCTTCTATTGGGTCCATGCGTGCAGCTTTCTGTGCCGGTATGTATCCGAAGAGAACGCCTATAAACACACAAACCATGAATGATACGTAAATTGACCATGCAGGTATGCTTGAAGGCATACCGAATGCAGGGATAAGGATTTCGCTGACACTAAATCCAAAGAGAATACCCAGCAATCCGCCAGTTACTGATATGAGTACAGATTCAATAAGGAATTGCAGGGAGATAACGGCTCCAGTAGCTCCTACAGCCATACGGAGTCCTATTTCCTTAGTGCGCTCCGTGACACTTACCAGCATAATATTCATAATACCTATACCGGCTACGAGAAGTGAGAATGCAGCTGCAACTACGAGAATCAGCGTGACAGTATCCATCGTACTTGACATCGTTTCCATCATCTCTGCCTGTGAACGAATGGTAAAGTCATCTGCGGCATCACCTTTCAACTTGTGGTTTCCGCGAAGTATCTGTGTCAGTTCTTCGATAGCTGCATCCGACAGATTCTCCGTAATTGCCGAACAAACGATACTTGAGAAATAAGTCTGTGCAGCAATACGTTTCATTACAGTAGTGTAGGGAGCAATGATTACATTGTCCTGATCCATTCCCCAGCTATTATACCCTTTTGCCTTGAGCACACCTATAATGCGCATCGGGATAGACTTGAATCTGATGGTCTTGCCTATAGGGTCAGCTCCTTCTCCGAACAGTTCTGTTACGATAGTCTTACCTACCACAGCTACCTTTGCAGCTTTTTTTACATCTTCTTCAGTAAAGCAGTCACCTTGTTCTATAGCCCATTGCTTAATGTCGAGATATTCAGGACTTTCACCATAGATGGTAGAATTTGTATTGTTATTTCCGTAAATAACTTGTCCTGCGGAAGTAACTTCTGGCGATACGTTGGTTACGTACTTCTTCTCCATCATAATGCGCTGGTAATCTGCCATCTTCAGCGTTTGCATAGCAGAGGGGTCTTGACGCACACCTCCTCGCATATCTGCACCTGGACGAATGGTGAGCAGGTTGGTTCCCATCGTTGACAATTCCTTTCGTATGCTTTCTTTCGACCCTTGTCCGATAGACATCATGATTATGACAGCAGCCACACCGATGATGATACCCAGCATGCTGAGGAACGAACGCATCTTATTGCTGGCAATAGCCGTTATGCTTACTTTAAACAGGTTTAATATATTCATTTGTTAACTGTCAATTTTCAATTCTCAATTTTTCAACTCTCAATTTTCAACTCTCAACTCCCCTAATCGTCCTGTGGCTTTGGTAATGCTGCCAAAGCTTCAGCTGCCGATTTTATATTCGTATTGATAGTATCTTCGCGAATTTTTCCGTCGCGCAGATTTATGTTTCTGCTTGCATACTCTGCTATCTCCGGGTTGTGAGTTACGAAGATGATGGTATGTCCTTGTTTATAGAGTTCTTGGAAAAGCACAAGCATTTCGAACGATGTTCGTGTGTCGAGGTTACCTGTAGCTTCGTCGGCAAGCAGTACAGCAGGATTATTCACAAGTGCGCGGGCTATGGCTACTCGTTGCATCTGACCACCTGACATCTGGTTCGACTTATGTTCCAGTCTGTCGCCCAGTCCTACAGCCTGCAAAGCTTTCACAGCAGCAGCCCGTCGTTGTTTTGCGTTATATTTATTGTTGTACATCAGCGGCAGTTCTACGTTTTCTACGGCAGTTGTCTTAGCCAGCAGATTGTAGTTCTGAAACACAAATCCAATCTTGCGGTTTCGCAGGTGTGCCCTTTGATTTTTTGACATACTTCTCACTGGTATGCCGTCGAGGAAATATTCGCCTTCTGTAGGTGTGTCGAGACATCCGAGCTGGTTCAGCAAGGTTGACTTTCCAGAACCCGACGTACCTTGTATGGTTACGAATTCCCCTTCGTAAATCTTAAAACTGACTCCGCGCAAAGCCTTTACAGTTTCACTTCCTACTTGGAAGTAGCGCTTCACATTCTGCAGTTCTATGACGACTTTCCGTTTGTCTTCTGCCATATGTCAGTGTTTACTTTTTCTTGTTGTTGTCTTGTTTTTTTCGTGGATGAGGCATGAATGGGTTGCTTGCCTGTTCTTCCTCCTCCATTTCTCCTTCGATATTGAAGTCGGTCAACACATCTGTGCCTTCAGATATTCCGCTCATGATTTCTGTCAGAGTTCCGTTTGTTACTCCGATTTCTACTGCATGAGCCTTGAATGTGTCTCCTTCCTTTGTCCATACTTTATTGCTAGACTCCACGTCTTCAATTTTCTCACTATCAGTCATTATGGCTTCGTTTGGAGCAAAGCGCAATGCCTTTGTCGGAACACTCAGCACGTCTTTCTTTTCCATCGTGTAGATGGTTACATTAGCGGTGAGTCCGGGTTTCAGTTTCAAGTCGTCGTTTCTTGCTGAAATAACCACAGCATAAGTCACCACATTGCTTGTTGTAGTTGCCTGCTGGCGTACTTGTGTCACTTCTCCTTCGAAGGTGTCGTCGGGAAAAGCATCGACAGTAAACGAAACTCTCTGTCCTTCTTTCACACCTCCTATGTCTGCTTCGTCAATGTCTGCAATCACTCTCATGTCGGTAAGATCTTGTGCAATGATAAAGAGGGTAGGGGTAGTCATGCTTGAAGCCACAGTCTGTCCTTCCTCCACTTTCTTAGCCAGAACCACGCCGTCGATAGGAGCTGTGATGGTAGCATAGCCCAGATTGGTTTGTGCTTCCTGAACGGCTTGCTGCTGCACTCTTACAGTCTGGGTAGCCTTGTCATAAGTCAGTTTGGCGTTTTCGTAGTCGTTAGTACTTACGAGTCCCTTGTCATATAGAGTTTGGTAACGCTTGAAGTTCGCAGTCTGATAAGCCAGATCAGACTTTGCATTCGACAGGTTGCTCTGGGCACTTGCCAACTTACTCAGCAGGTTTGTCTTGTCCAGTTCGGCAATTATCTGTCCGCGTTTCACCTCGCTGTTGTAATCTACATAGATTTTATCTATGATACCACTCACCTGCGTACCTACTTCTACCTCAGTTACCGGTTCAATCGTACCTGTGGCAGTGATACTCGTGGATATATCCTGTCTCTGTACAGGTGCAGAATTGTAGGTTACCTTTTGTTCAGACGAACAACCTGTTATTATTGCTGCTGCTAAGAGAATTGCAGCAAAGATCGATTTTGTATTCATATGTATGTTTTATAATTCCATTTTCTCTCCTGCATAGAATTTCAGCAGAGCTTTATTATATAATGTGGTATATTTAGTTTGCAACATCTGCTGTTCTGCCTGCAAAAGATTATTCTTTCCCGTTGTCAGTTCGATGATGTTCTTGAGTCCCAAGTTAAACTGTTCGCTGACCAGTCTGTAACTTTCCAACATGCTTTCGCGGTTTTTCTTTGCGTAGATATATTGCTGTTGCGAAGTGGTGGCATCGAGCCAGTACTTCTCCACATTCTTGAAAATAGTTTTCTTCTGTGCTTGCAAAGCCAGTTCGCTGTCCATCTTTGTATATTTGGCTTTGCGAATGGCTGTGCGGGTAGTCAGATTGTCGAAGATAGGCATCGACACGGTGACTCCCAAGGAATTTGAGAAATTATACTTAATCTGTTCTCCGAATGTTCTGATCTGTCCGCTGGCATTGCTCGAACCTATACCCGCAGTCATCGATAGGGTAGGCATATATCCAGTACGGGCAGAACGGATAGACAGTTTTGCTGCTTCTATAGCTATTTTGCTTGAACGTATCTCAGGACGGTTGTTGATGGCTTCCTGATATATAACATATTTGTCGGGAATAAGACTCAGCACATACTGTTCCTCCACTTCCGGATTGACTATCTCGAAAGGTTCCTCTCCTTCCAGTTCCAATAGCTGCTTCAGCTGGAGTTTGTAGTTGGCAAGCTGACTCTGAGCCGTCACCAGAGAATACTTATCCTTATCTACTTGTGCTTCGAGCTGAACCCAATCTACATGTGCCAGACTACCCACTTCCACCATCTCCTTGGCTCTGTTTGCCTTTGCCTTCGATGCTTCTACGATTTTTTCGTTTACGCGTACAGCCTCTGTCTCATACAGAATCTGAATATACAACTGCACAATCTGTTCCTGAATGGTGTTAGCCTGTGTCTGTTCGCCCAGAGCATTCTTCTCCTCCGTCAGCCGGTTTTGCTTTATTGCCATTCGGTTTTTGTTCCAGTTCCACACAGTCCAGTTTGCGTTGATGCCGTACGAACCGTTATAAGTTACTTTGTTGGTGTTTGTCGTCATCGAACCGTTCGTAATGTTTGTAGTCGAACTGCTGAACGGACGGTAGTTCATGTTCTGGTTTGTGCTGAACGACACAGAAGGAAACAGGGCACTGCGGCTTTGCAGCATGTCTTCATGACTTTGCATAGTCTTTATCTTTGCCTGTTTCAGACTGATATTGTTCTCCAGTGCGTAGTCTATACATTCCTGCAAAGTCCACACCTTGGCATTCATAGTCATAGTCTGCAACAGTGCCAGAGCACAAGGAATAAGTGTCTTCTTTATCATTATATTGAAAAAATCTGTATATTATCATCCTTCTTCCCACTATTGGAGGGGTAAGGGAGGCATATCAAAAAAAAGAAAAGCAGTCGGACTATAAGCCGGGTTCTGTAACTGGTCAGGACGGAGTCCGATCAGTTGTTCGTCATTTATCTACGACACGCGTTACCGAATGCCTCAAGCGTTCTACCCTCTACCTTGGGCGGGCTACCCTCAAACGGCAGTTTACATGAACTTGCAGCTCCTAAGATGCACAGCCAATGTGTCACCACACCGCTGGTAGGCTCTTACCCTACCTTCTCACCCTTACCCCACCGAGGCGGGGCGGTTATTTTCTTCTGCATTACTCAACCCTCGCGGACTGCTTCTATATTAGGAAGTAGGATGCCCTGTGCTGCCCGGACTTTCCTCTTTCGGCCTAAATGACCGCCAGCGACGAACCGTCCGACTGCTTTCAGAGCACAAAGGTACGCTAATATTATTAAAAAGAAAAACGTATTTTACATTTTACTTTTTAATTTAAAATTATTTATGCTTATCTTTGCATCTGAATTTAAGCAAATATAGAAGATGTATCGCTTATCACCGCTCATTCTCTTCCTCTTGCTTTATCTTGGTACAAGCATCTGGTTAAGTGATTTTTATAGCGTACCCATTGTCGTTGCATTTCTCTTCTCTGCCATCTATTCCCTGATAGCACCTGGAGGCACATACAAAGAACGCCTTACAGCCTTCACCAGTGGGGTAGGTGAATCTACCGTCGGACTGATGCTCCTCATCTTCATCCTTTCCGGAGCCTTTGCAGCTACGGCTAAGTCAATGGGAGCCGTTGATAGCACTGTGAATATGACCCTCCAGCTGATGCCTCGTTCGCTGCTCCTGCCGGGCATATTCATTGCCTCCTGTTTCATCTCGTTTAGCATCGGCACATCGTGTGGAACCATCGCAGCCCTTACTCCTGTGGCTGTAGGTCTTGCCAATGCAACCGGAGTCAGCATACCTCTTATGGTCGGACTTGTTGTGGGTGGTACATACTTTGGCGACAACCTCTCCTTCATCAGCGACACCACTATCATTGCCACACAGACTCAAGGCTGTCGTATGCGCGATAAATTCCTTACAAACATACGAATTGTTCTGCCTTGCGCACTCCTTCTGATGGTTGTCTACTACTTTATTGGCAAAAACATAGAACCAGCGGAAAACCTGACTGACTTCGACTTCGTCAGGATATTTCCGTACCTATGTGTCATAGTCCTTGCCCTCATGGGAGTAGATGTGATTATAGTGCTTGTCATCGGACTCTTCTCTACCTTCCTTATCGGCACCCTGCAAGGCAATTACACCCCGTTGGAATGGCTTCATAAGGCAAACGACGGCATCATGGGAATGGCAGAACTCATCCTCTGCACCCTTCTTGCCAGTGGAATGCTCGCCGTCATTCGTCATCAGGGCGGAATCAAATACATCATCACAAAGATAACCCGTCATGTCAGTGGATCTCGTGGAGCAGAAATGGCAATCGCCATGCTTGTATTCCTTGTGAACATATGCACAGCCAACAACACTGTAGCCATAATCACTGTGGGCAGCATCTCCCATGAGATAGCAGAACGCTTTGGCATCGACCCTCGTCGTTCAGCCTCCATCCTCGACACCATGTCCTGCTTTGCCCAGGGAATCCTCCCTTACGGAGCACAAGTCCTCATAGCAGCAGGTCTCGCTTCCATAAATCCAGTGGCAATCATCCCATATCTTTACTATCCGGTACTCATCGGCATAGCTGTGATATTAAGCATATTATTTTCCCATAAAATAAAGACTTTATGAAAACACTAAACTTTCTCAGTAACCGTCACAGGTTGGTGGGTCTTATTTGTGCTGTAATGTGTGGAGCAACATCCCTGCATTCTGCAAATACTAAGACCATTTACACATTTGATGTATTTCGTACTATCGTACAGACCGAGGCTTCAGTTTGCAAAACGAATGCCACCGTTCTGGCAAATGTTCTTAACTGCACAGATCAAGGCTCGCTTAAAACGGCTCTTGACAAATCTGTGGTGAAATTCTATTCTGTGAATGCAGCTGGAGTCTATGCTGGAAAACAGGTACTTACACTCTATTTCAGAACAAATGGAATGGCGGTGGCTGCAGCGAATAATGCCAAGGCCTTTACCACAACATTCGATGGTAAATCTGCTATCAGTCTTAACTCCTACAATGATATGCTCACAGACGGAACTGGCTATCAAGTGAAGCAGGCTTTTATCAATGTGAATACGAAAGATACTGTAGAACTCCGTTTTAATATTACCATCGGAAATGAAAAGAAAGTGTTGAGCGACATGCCGCAATTCTTTCATCGTAAAGACAAGATGGATTCGTGGTTGGCAACTCCATACGCGCAGTTGAACGAAGAAGAGGGAGAGGTGAATAACTGCATTCAGGCAGCTCCGGGCGACAAAATCACGTTGGGACTTCGTGTTCGCAACGAAGGCGATAAAGTGGTGTTTAACGTAAAGAATGCTGCAGGTAAGACTCTGAAACTCTTTAATAGCAACGATTTCGTACTTGAAACAGCAACAGTTGCTGATGCCGGAATATATACTTTTACTGCCCGTTACACTCCAAAGGGCGGGTCGTTGAAAACTGGAACCTATTCATTCTATGTCGACGTGCAGGAACATCAGGGCGAATACTACGACTGGGATGCAAACGGTCCTAAGTGGAGCTACGATTTCCGTGATGAATATCCGGGAGGTTTTGCTGTGCCTACCAAGACTCATACATTCAAGAAGAAGAACGGCTCTGCTGCCAATCAAGTACATGGAGAGTGGTGGAGTGTTTATTGGGGCGACAACTTGAATTCTGAATGTGGCTCTGCTACTGTTGCCCAAAAGGCAATGGAGAACACTGTTGCCAAATTCGATACAGACTTTGCTTATATACGCAACGAGATGGGGTGGCCACCAGATATCAACGCCCGCAAGGGTTGGAAGTCGTTTGTATATGTATTCGGCTCTGGCCTTGCCAACGACAATACAAGCAATACAGAGAAAGGCGGTTATCAGAGTCAGACAAGTGCCGATGGTTCCACTTGGCCTTGTGTATGGGCAAGTTACTATCCAATGAGCCGATTCCGTGATGATGCAGACAGTAAGTGGAACGATGGTGACTACCAGCGTGAGGCAATGATTCATGAAGGAATCCATGCCCTCTTTGCTGACTATCCCGGATGTAAGAAATCCGCTTGGTTCCAAGAGGCAGGAAACGTATGGCTCCAGGGTGCTATGGGTGCACGTCGTGGAGAAGGGGCACAGGTATCCGGATGGCTTGGTGTGGGTAATCTGATTTGTCCTTTCATGCCTATCGAATGTTATTCCGGATGGTTGCAGGACGGTTCGTTCGGAGGTCCTGCTGCAGAAGGTGTCAATATGTTTGGAGAAAGCGGACAGATATGCACATGGCGTAATTTGATTGGCGGAGTGCAGTATGGTGAGACATTTCCGATATTCCTCGGACTTAATGTAGGCATCGGTAGTGTGCCTTGGATTTGGCGCTACTGTACCGATTATGTTCTTAAAGGCATAGCACTCGGCAATGAGGCAGAAGGAGTAAAAGGAATTGGCGACGAAGGAATGCGTATGCTGATTATGCATTATCGTGCAAAGCTTGCCACTATGGACTTCAAGGAGAGTTCTAAGGGTATGCGCAGTCTGCTCGATGGCTCATTTGGTGCTGTTGTGAAGGCTGAGTGGGAACCCTGTTGGATAGATGTAGAACCTTTCACGCTTACTCCATATCAGACTCTCGAACTCAACGATGCAGATGGTTGGATGGCTCCTGACACAACTACCAATCCGGGGTGGAGTGGTGGAAATATAATTCCGATTCATGTGGGAAATAACGGATGCGAAGTGTTCTTCCGTCCTGAAGACGACAATATGCTCTGTCAGATGTGCTACCGCACTCGCGACGGTCGTACCTTCTACAGTCAGCCAGTTCATTGCGGTAAGATGAAACTCACTTGGGACAGTTCGAATCAGCCTGCCAACGGAGTGGTATTCGTTGTACCTTGCAATACAGACTATATCTATACTGGCGACGAACAGCGTAAAAAGCACTGGGACTACCGTATCAAACTGGGTGAAGGTGCTATTGCTCCTGCCTCAACCATGATTAAATGGTATATGTATGAGCAGACTCTTGTTGATGAAGAATTCGTAACTGGAGTGGAAGTTCCGCAGATTGCCGAAGCAGGCATATCGGTTGAAGATGCTCAGATTCGCATCCTTTCCGGAGCCCTACATGGCGGTCAGCAGATACGTTTCGACCTTGCAGGAGTGAATCCTGCCGACATCACAGCTCATCTGGTTGGCGTGAGTGGGGTAGTGATAGAACAGCAGCCAATGGGTGTTGACGCTACAATTCAGTTACCATCAAACGTGCGTCGTGGAATGTATATCCTCGCCCTCCGCTACAACGGCAAGGTTTCTACCTTTAAGGTATATGTAGAATAGAGCCGTAACCCTACATTTAGCGAGTAATCTCGCTAAAAAGAGAAAAGAATAGCGTTCTACTTTGATAGATGTTTTATACAGCAAAAGAGGTGAGTCCGATATGGGCTCACCTCTTTTATTATGAGGGTGTAAGGTTTACTTATTGAAGTAGTACTTCTTACCGTCTGTGCCGATAGCGTAACCCTTAGCAGGTGCTGGGATTTCGCGACCGCTGAAGTCGAAGAACTTAATGCCGGCTTTCTTGACAGCTGTAGTGCCCTTGATGCCTGTCATAGTCTCTTCTGTAGCACCTACGATGTTGAATACGTAGATTCCCTGATCTGACTTCAGAGCAACCTTTGTAGCGTAAACGACTCCTTCTTCTGGATCGTTTCCGAACAAGCTCATATTGAACTTGAGGTCTGTTGGACTTGCAGGACCGTCAGAAATGTTAAGACCTACTGCAAATACTGCCTGTTCGCCGTCTGTAACGTAGTTGCCTTTAGCATCCATTGTTCCAGTTTCCTGGTCGAACTCTGATGTTCCACCGAAATCAACGAATTTGTCAGCTTTCTTCTGAACCTTCCATATTGCACCTTCAAAGTCTTGTGGGTCCATGTTGAGAGTTGTGAATGCTGTTGCCCAGTCAACTACAGGGCTGTAGTACTGTCCGTTGTCATCGTTGTAAGTATCTGCAGAGAGTACGATGTTTACGTCCTGACTGCCAAGGATTTCGTCATCTACGATTTCAGTGCGTTCGTCAACGTAGATTACGTTAAGAGTAATCTTAGCATACTTACCGTTTTCTTCGTTTACAAGGTAGAAGTTGCTTTCGAATGTCTGACCAGCTGTATAAACTGTTTGATAGTGAACATAATATCCGAATGCGTCGCCTAAATATTCTATGCCGAATGCACTATTGTCAGCCCATCCGCCAGGTGAAACACCTTCACTATCCATCCAGAAACCACGACCATTGATGTTATATGCATTGCTGAATGATTTAGTTTGTGAACCATTGTCATCTTTTTGCCATACTTCTCCCCATAATGTTGGATCATCAGTGCCGATAGCCTCAGCAATTTCCTTCATGTTAAGAATGGTGTTGCTTTCAGATGATTGTGTGGCCTCTGTAACAACCAATTGCACAGTGTATTCCTCTTCATATTCTTGAGTCCATTCTGATTGTGGTATCGCATCGTCATTATTAGTTACTGTGTATTCAACATAAACAGAATAGTAGTTTTGTAGATACTGGAATACGAGCTGAGCATTGCAAGTAACAGGCTCAGTAATATTTGTAAAGTGACCTTGCATCTGTCCAATACCATATTTACCTTCAGGAAGACTTGACAAACCAATGAAGAATGCAGCAGAAGAGCCCCAATTTGTGATTACACCTTCTTCGTTGTAGTAGTAACCACCTGAACCTTCGTTGTGATTATTGCTGATAGAACCATTGCTCATTGTGTAAACATCGTCAATATCATCAATTGTACAACCTAATGCCTCACAGATGGCATCCATATCAATAGAGAAACTCTTTTGTGTATAAGAGTCATTGATAGGAGCAGTAACTTCTATTTTAGTAGAACCAACTTCAACCATAGCATCTGGATCGATTGTTGGTGGTTCTTCCATAGCTACCTGAACCTTGATACGTACAGCCTTTGTACCGTAGACTAGGTAAAGGTAAGTGTAGTCTGCATCTTCTACAGAAGTGAATGTACCAGGGAATTGACCAGCTTTAACTGAAAATTCGCCCTCAGAAAGTCTAGGTTCTTGTGTGAAGAATGTGCATCCTGTACCATGACCTTTAGGTGCGTTTATTTCCATGTTGGTTTCATCACCTGAGGTTTCGTCATAAGAAGTGTAACGTCCAAACCAACCATCAGTACCTGCTCCGTTAAGACTCTTCAAGAGGTCTAAGTACGTGGAAGTGGTTTCTTCTGTAGTTTCATCTTTCTTAGTCTCAATCATTTGTACATAAACAGCATCTGAGAGGTGTCCTTTTCCTACTGCAGCATCAAGATCTGCAGCAGAAACACCTAATGCGTCATATACTCCTTCAAGAGTAGCTGAAAAAGTTTTGCCTTCGTAACTCTTGCCTAATATAAAGTTCAGTGGCAGGGGGTAGTCCTTTACGATTTCCAGACTTGATAGACTTACCTCTTCTGGTAAAATAATAGTTGGCTCTGGAGCCGCATTTACATGGAGACTTACATTGAATGTGAGAGTCTTGTCGCCATTAACGAGGTACAGAACACAAGATAGGTCTGTGTCGGTATATACTTTGCTAAAGAATTCTGGCATCTGACCAAGATAGACACCTACCTTATCTTTGTTCTCTTGGTTTTCTTCTCCGTCGTTGTAATATATTTCTGCATACCAACAAGTGCCTTCGTCTCCATAAGCTTGAACTACGCCCTGATCATTCATCCAAAATACGTTAGGGGCATTGACTGGGTCAGAATATGCATTAGATTTCTCATTCTCTCCAGTTTTAATATAAACTGCAGAATTTGTTTCAATAAGAGCTTGAACTGCTGCTGCATCAGCTAATCCCAAAGCAGTGGCAAGTTCGTTGGCGTCGAATAATTGCTCGCCACTAAAATAATCGTTTTCCGGGTCGCTTGTGATGTTTACATCATAACCCCAAGCAACTGTGCTTACGCAGGTAAGTACCAGAGTAAGCAAAAATGAGTAGATTTTTCTCATACGCTTTTAGTTTTTTTGTTAGGTTAGTAATTATGTTATTAAAATGTGTCTTTTGCATGTAATATTCAACTTTGCAAAGATGACAAAATAAGCAGAACAAACAATGTCCTGCTTATCGAAATTTTATAAACAAGTTTATAATATTGCAAAAACCTTCGCTTTTTGCAATATAGAGATTACATTAGGCTGTCGAATTCGAAGTCTTTCTTCACTCTGTATGCAAGTCCGGTCATGCATCCGAGCAGTTCGCCGTTTTGGTTCCGAATCTGCATGTCGCAGTAGGGTAGGCGATGGTGGTCGAAGGTTTCGCGGCATTCAGCTGTGATATGGTCGCCCAGTTGTGCCGACTTCAGGAAGGTGACTGTGTTGGAGATGCCAAGTGTCAGTGTGCCGTGACAGTTTGCCACTGCTGCAAAGGCAAGGTCGGCAAGGGTGTACATGACTCCTCCCTGACATACTCCCGCTCCGTTCAGATGGCGCTCTTCGACGGTCAGTTCTGCTTTTGCATAACCTTCGCGAACCTCAGTCAGCTGTGCTCCGATGCTTTGTGCAAAGCGGTCGGTGGTGTTCAGCTTTTCAAGCAAGGTCATAGCTCTTCAACTTTTTCAGTTTTATGATTTCCTGGGTCTTCTCAGTGTCGTCGGTTCGCATGATGAGAATACCTTTGTTTCCGACAAGGAAAGAGTACATATAACTGATGTTGATGCCTGCTTCAGCAAAGTATTGAATGGCAGAGGCAGCCTGTCCTGGAGTGTCGTCGAGCTCTATGGCGAATACATCGTTGGTGATGGCACTGATGCCGTTCTCCTTCAGCAATTTGTCTGCGAGTACTGGTTTGTCGCAGATAATACGATAGATGCCATATTTCACTGTGTCGCTAATAGATGAAGCGATAATCTGTATGTTTGCCTCTTTCAGAACGTTCAGCACTTTCAGTATGGTGCCTGATTTGTTCTCGATGAATATTGATATTTGTTTGATAGTCATATTTTGTAACGGTTAAAGGTTAACGGTTAAAGGTTAAAGAGTTTTCGTTATCGTTTTCGTTATCGTTTTCGTACGAAGTTATTGGTAAACTTTTCTCTTATCTACTACACGAACGGCTTTGCCTTCGCTGACTGGGAGCGTGCCCTTAGGAACGAGTTTTACGTGTGGAGTAAGCAGAATTTCGTCTTTCAGCGCACGTTTTACGTCTTTGTTCAGTTGCAGCAAGCGGCCATAGTCGTCTGTGAACATATCTTCGAGTTCCACTTCAACAGTCATGTTGTCGTTGTCTTCGTCGGTAGTAAGTGTGATGAGGTAGTTGTTTGCCAGTTCAGGGAATTGCATAAGTATCTTCTCTATCTGTATTGGGAAGATGTTTACTCCGCGGAGCACCATCATATCGTCGCTTCTGCCGCGCATACGGTCGAGACGGACATGGTTTCGTCCACATGGACAGGTGTGTCCCAGTACTCGTGTGAGGTCGCGAGTGCGATAGCGCAGCAGTGGCATTGCTTCACGACAGAGGGTGGTGAGAACCAATTCTCCGATTTCTCCTTCTTTTACTGGTTCCAATGTCTCTGGGTCAACAATTTCTACGATGTAGTAGTCTTCCCAGAAGTGGAGACCATTCTGCTCTTTACATTCGAAACCTACACCAGGACCACACATCTCACTCATGCCAAAGGAGTTGTATGCCTTTACACCCATCATGTTCTCAATTCTCTTTCGCTGTTCTTCGCTATGTGGTTCGGCGCCGATAGCCAGCACTTTCAGTTTTGTGTCGCGACGAGGATCTACTCCCTGTTCTTGCATTACTTCGTACAGACGGGTTACGTAACTTGGTACGGCATGAATGGCTGTAGTGCCGAAGTCTTTGATGAACTTAATCTGTCGCAGAGAGTTTCCTGCTGCAGCAGGTACTGTGAGCATACCTAATTTTTCTGCTCCGTACTGGAAACCTAATCCGCCTGTGAACATACCGTAGCCTGAGGAGTTCTGGAATACGTCGTCGGGGCGCAGACCTACCATCCAGAGGTTGCGAGCTACCTGATTTGCCCATTCGTCAAGGTCTTTCTGTGTGTGCAGGATTACTGTAGGGTTGCCTGTAGTTCCGGAACTGGAGTGCAGACGAACACATTGGCGCAAAGGTACACTGGCGATTCCAAACGGATAGGTGTCGCGAAGGTCTTGCTTGGTTGTGAATGGAATTTTACGGATGTCGTCCAGAGTTTTGATGTCTTCCGGTTTCAGTCCGCATTCTTCAAAACGTTTTTTGTAGAAAGGTGAATTCATACAGTGCTTAACTGTAGCTTGCAGACGCTCTAACTGAAGTTTTTTAATGTCTTCTTTCGATAGCGTTTCGAATTCGGGATGCAAGTAAGGTGATTTGTCGTCCATTGTTTTATTATTTTCGTTTATAGTTTTTCGTCTTTCGTTATTCGTTATTCGTCATTCGTCTTTCCTTTGTCTCACCGCTTCGTACATTAGTATTGCTGCACTTACAGAGACATTCAGGGAGTCGAGTTGTCCCAACATGGGGATTCTGATGTGTGCATCGGCTGCCTGACGCCATTTGTCTGTAAGTCCCTTGTCTTCTGTTCCCATCACTATTGCCGTAGCTCGTCGCATGTCGGTGTCGTAGTAGGCAGACGAGTCCTGCAGTTGAGCCGTGAGTATCTGAATGTCTTTTTGTTTCAGAAAAGCGATACATTCGTCGGTTGTACAAGCCACGAATTGTTTTGTAAAACAAGCCCCGATGCTGCTTCTGATTATATTCGGATTGTACAGGTCGGTAAGTGGGTCGCACACTATTACGGCATCTACTCCTGCTGCATCAGCACTACGTAATATGGCTCCTATGTTTCCTGGTTTTTCCACACTTTCCAGTACTACAATCAGCGGACTGTCCTGCAGTTTTAAGTCTGCCAGACTGGTCTGCTTTTCTTTTACTACTGCAATGAGACCTTCCGTGCTCCCTCTGTAAGCAATTTTCTCATATACATTCTTGCTTACGCAGATTATTTCATCTGAACTGTGAAGAGAGTGGGGAAGTTCGCCCATTTCCTGACAATAGTACAATTCTTTTATGCTGAATCCTGCTGCTGTACAATGCTTTATCTCGCGCATTCCCTCTACGACAAACAAGCCCTGACGGCGTCTTTCTGATGCCTTCTGCTGTAAAACTGCCAAGTTTTTTATTCTTGGGTTTTGTGTGCTTGTTATCTGTAGGGGTTCCATGGCGTTAGCACTTATACATCTTTCCGACTACTTTGTTGGCAAGCCATGTAGGCAGTAGTCTGTTGCCTAAACATTCCAAGTCGGAGAGTAAGTCGCTTGTGTAGAACAGACTCGGATTCTTCTTCATGCATGCTTTTACCACTTTCTTGGCAACTGTTTCTGATGTCATGCCGTGGTTTTCTTCCTGTTCCATCTGTTCGATAGCTGCCTGCATGTTAGGATATACATCACTGCCGGCAAGGTCTGTACGGCGTGCTGCACCAAAGCCAGTGTTTACATTGCCTGGCAACACACTGCTGATGGTAATTTTGTATTCTTTCAGTTCGTTGTTCAGTGCGAAGGCAAATGAATTCAATGCCGCCTTTGTGGCAGAATACATTGCCTGGAACGGTATGCTGAATACAGCTGCCATACTGCTTACGAATACGATTCTGCCTCTTTCGCCATCGCCCATCTGCTGAGTGCGCATAAGAGGAAGGGCAGCCTGAACAAGTCGGATGGGACCATATACATTCACGTCAAACTGACGCTGCATTTCTTCTTCCTTCGTGAATTCTACAGAACCGGCTACACCCATTCCGGCACAAAGTACCAATACGTCGATTCTGCCTTCTTTATCAGATATCTGTTTGATGGCTGCATCGATGGATGTGCGGTCTGTGACATCACAAGCGATATGCAGAACACCCTCTTGAGGTTTGTCGGAACGGCTCAGGTCGTAAACGGAATGTCCCTTGTCTGCCATCATGCGGGCAGTGGCACGACCTATGCCTGACGAAGCACCAGTTATGACAATAACTTTTTTCATTAGTGATTCTGTTTAAACAATTCAATGCGTTCTTTGAACAATGGTTCCAGTTCTTTGCTGAAGAACGAAGTACAGATGCGAACTCCCTGTTCGTTGCTACCCATAGTGTCGAGTGGGAATACGGTAATACCATAGTACATGAGTTCGCGAGTCAGTTGCAGGTCTGTCATACCTGGGTACTGAACAGTGAAGTAGAATCCGTCTGCCAGTGGTGCACCAAGGTCGTTGTCATATACGAGGTAGAACCCATTGGAGAGGAGCACATCTTTCATGAACTTAGCTCGTCTGCCATATTCACGAACATCGTTGAGGAAATTATATTTTCCGTCGCATGCAGCCTCCATAAGTGCTGCCATAGCGTGTTGTACACTGTGGGTAGTTCCACTTGAGAGGGTGTACATCAGGCGGTTGCAGAAGAAATTACCGAATTCGCCAACTCCGAAATTCTTTTCCAGAGATGGATAAACTCTATGGTACAGTTTGTTGCTTATGCAGGCTACACCAATACGCTGTCCTGCATAAGAGAATGCTTTAGAACCAGATACAGCCAGAATGTAGTTGTCTGTGTAATGGGCAATTGTAGCCTGATATGGCTCTTCGAACGGATGACTCAGGTCGCGACGGAAGTCCATAGCGAAGTATGCAAGGTCTTCCAGTACTATGCAGTCGTATTTGTTCACCAGTTCGGCAATACCCTTGAGTTCTTCGTCTTTGAAACATACCCATGATGGGTTGTTAGGGTTTGAATAGACAATGCCACATATGTTGTTTTGAGAAAGAATCTCATCCAGTTTCTTTATCAGTGCCTCACCTCTGTAGCCGTGAATGTCGAGACCAATATGTTTCAGTCCTATTACGTCGCATTGAGCAGTTTGTACAGGGAATCCCGGGTGGATGAAAAGAACTGTGTCTTTCTCTGGCATAGCATGACGCCAAGCAGTGAATGTGGCAAAAGTGCCCTGCATAGAACCTGTAGTAGGAATGCAACCCAGTGGGTCGATATCTACTCCGATAAAGGCTTTTGCAAAACGCGATGCTGCCTGTTTGATTCGTGGAATGCCTCCGTTAGGTGGGTATGTGGTTGCACAACCTTCTGCAAGTGCTTTCTTCTCTGCCTCGATAGCTATGTCTGATGGTTTCAGACCAGGAACACCCATTTCAAGGTGGATTACCTGCTGTCCGGTCTTTTCTTCCAATTGTTTTGCTAATGATTGTAAATCTCTGATTGTGGCTTGTGAAAAGTCGCCCAATCCCATCCCTTCTATGGCATTTGTTACCGTTTCGTAATTTAAAGGAGTATTTTTCATACAAATATTTCTTTCTACATTATTTAATTTCCGCACAAAGGTACAATATAAAAATGAAAAGCGTACCTTTGCAGCATCAAAAAAACGAATTATGAACGGAATATATACTATCCTGCTGCTTATTGGTAGCAATATTTTTATGACTCTTGCATGGTATGGTCACCTGAAACTCCAACAAATGCACCTGAGTGACAGTTGGCCTCTGATTGCAGTAATTGTGTTTTCATGGGGTATCGCCTTTTTCGAATATTCTCTCCAAGTACCTGCCAATAAGATTGGTTTCATCGGTAATGGCGGTCCTTTCACACTCGTTCAGTTGAAAGTCATTCAGGAGGTAGTTTCGCTTACTGTGTTCACTGCTATTGCTTCCTTTATGTTTCAAGGAGAACAACTCCACTGGAATCATTTCGCTGCCTTCGCCTGTCTCATCGCAGCTATATGGCTTGTGTTCTTGAAGTAATATTATAAGAAGATAACAAAATAAAAAACCTTCTGTACTGGAATGTGCAGAAGGTTTTTTTGATTTTATTTCCAATCGGTAAGAAGTGTTCTCTTGTCGAGTACATGTTTTGCCTTACCTGTAGAACGTTCGATATTGCCTGGTTCCTTGATGTGGATGTTTGGTTTGATACCCACCATGCTGACGATGCGGTCGTAGAGTGGTTTGATGAACGGCATCTGCTTAGCAGGATTTGGTGAGAAGTATTCAGCACGCAATTCTACATCGAGATCGAAAGTGTCTTCGTTGTTCTTGCGATCTACAGTGATGAAATACTGTGGAGTAAACACAGGAAACTCTGTTAGCGCAGTTTCTATCTGTGATGGGAATACATTTACACCACGAATGATGAGCATATCGTCGCTTCGACCCAGAATCTTTCCAAGGCGTACTGTCGTACGTCCACATTCACATGGTTCGTAGATGAGGTGTGTGAGGTCACGTGTACGATAGCGGAGAATAGGCATTGCTTCTTTGCAGAGTGATGTAAATACCAACTCACCTTCTTCGCCTGGTGCTACAGGTTCCAGTGTTTCCGGGTTAATAATTTCCGGGTAGAACATATCCTCTGCAACGTGTGTGCCGTTCTGGAACAGACATTCACCACCTACACCAGGACCACACATTTCTGTAAGTCCGTAGATGTCAATTGCTTTGATATGTAATTTCTTTTCCAATTCACGACGGATACCCCAAGTCCAAGGTTCTGCTCCGAAGAAACCAACGCGCAATTTCAGATCCTCAGCTTTCACTTCGTGACTGTTTTCAATAACTTCAGCCAAGTGCAGGGCATAGGATGGAGTACAGCAGAGAGCTGTTGTGCCAAAGTCCTTCATCAGCATAATCTGTTTTTCAGAGTTGCCGGCAGAAATTGGCAACTGAACTGCTCCGCGAGCAAGAGCTCCGTCGTGTGCACCTAGTCCTCCTGTGAAAAGTCCGTAGCCGTAAGCAACCTGTACAATGTCGCCAGGACCTACATCACCTACAGCCAAAACACGAGCTACACATTCTGCCCACATCTTCAGGTCGTTCTCTGTATATGTGCCCACAACAGGTTTTCCTGTGGTACCGGAAGAGGCATGAATACGTCGAATCTCACTCTGTGGAACTGCTTGCAGGCCAAACGGATATTCGTCGCGCAAGTCGTGCTTTGTAGTGAATGGTAACTTGTGAATATCGTCAATGCTACGAATGTCTTCGGGTTTTACACCCATGTGATCCATCTTTTTCTTGTAGAATGGAACATTCTCATAACATCTTTTTACTGTCTTAATAAGACGTTCAGACTGTAGTTTGCGCATGGATTCTCTGTCCATGCACTCCATCTGGGGATTGTGAATCATATTAGTTACTATATAATTTATGGTATTTATTTCTTGCTTGCCTCAACACCCATATCGAATGCTTTGAGGTTTGCCTCAACGATAGCTTCACCTTTGCGGGCAAAGATAACGGAGATCGCTTTGCGAAGTTGTTCTACTGTGAGAATCTCGATAAATGGTGCAGCCATACCTAAAAGTACCATGTTGGCACCACGAGCATTTCCTGAATCCTTTGCAACACTTTCGATGTCAAGCTGAACAACGGAAGGCATGCTTGCAAGTTCTGCCATAAGTGCGGTTTCATCGGGATAATCCGGTATATTTACAAATGGTTTGTTGCTGGTTACGATAGTACCAGATTTTGCCAGATAGGGTAGGTAACGAAGCGATTCCATCGGTTCCATCGATATTACCACATCTGCTCCACCAAGTGAAATGAGGTCGGAATAGATTGGGTCGGTAGAGAGACGAAGGTTTGACTGTACATCACCGCCACGCTGACTCATTCCGTGTACTTCTGCCTGCTTGAGGTTAATGCCAGCTTCTGTTGCTGCTTCACCTATGATTGTTGCGATAGAGAGGATTCCTTGTCCGCCTACACCGCAGAGTATGATGTCTTTTTTCATTTGTTTGCCTCCTTTGCTTTCTTTGCCTCACGAGCGTGGCGTGCTGCCGTTTGGATGCACTCACGACGTGGGATGATTACGCTAACTCCGTTGTATTCAATCTCTTCTTTCAAAATGCGAGTAATCTCTGGCATGTTCTTTGGCAGTGGAACTACTACGCGGACGTGTTCTGGCTCAACACCTAAGCCAAGACAGATAGCCTCGAATTTGTTGGTTCCTGCAGAGTCCTGACCTCCAGTCATACCTGTTGTGAGGTTGTCAGAGATAACTACTGTGATATTTGACTTGTCGTTTACTGCATCGAGCAAACCAGTCATGCCGCTATGTGTGAATGTAGAGTCTCCGATGATAGCTACAGCAGGGAAGAGTCCTGCATCAGCTGCACCCTTTGCCATTGTGATGCTGGCACCCATATCTACACAAGAAGACAGACTCTTGAATGGAGGCAAGGCACCGAGTGTGTAACAACCTATATCTCCAAATACACGATAGTCTGGGTATTCAGCCAATACTGCGTTGAGAGCTGCATATACATCGCGGTGACCGCAACCCTGACAGAGCTGTGGAGGACGACCTGCGAGATTCTTTGCTGGAGCATATACAGCTCCACTCTGCTGACCAAGTGCCTTTGCTACACAATCAGGAGTGAGTTCGCCTGTGCGAGGCAGATCGCCTGTAAGACGCCCCTTTACCTGATATCCGGCTCCAAGCAGACCTTTCAGACCTTCCTCAACTACTGGCTGACCATCTTCTACTACGAGGATGGCATCATTCTCTGCAGCCAAAGTCTTAATCTTGTCTTCTGGCAGTGGATACTGGCTTACCTTCAGAATGTTTGCATTGTCGCCAACAGCTTCCTTTACATAGTTGTAACCGATACCGCAAGCCACGATGCCTAAACGGTTTTTGCCACCACGCTCAACCTTGTTGTAACGTGAATTTTCACTTGCCTTTATGAATTCAGGCTGTTTGTTCAGAAGGTCAACATATTTTTTGCGTGCAATACCTGGAAGGAGTACCCACTGGTCAGTGGACGGACTGAGCTTGTTCTCTGCCTTCTGTTCTCCTATTTCTACGGCTGCACGACTGTGAGCCAAACGTGTAACAATGCGAAGTACTACCGGCACCTTGAGCGCTTCAGAGAAATCAAAAGCGCTGCTAACCATGTCGTATGCTTCCTGCTGGTTGCTTGGTTCGAATACTGGTACCAATGCAAATTTTCCATAAAAACGGCTATCCTGCTCGTTCTGACTACTATGCATAGATGGGTCGTCAGCAGCCAATACGATAAGGCCGCCATTAACACCTGTAATGGCACTGTTTACAAAAGCATCAGCACAAACATTCATGCCCACATGTTTCATACAAACTAACGCACGTTTTCCTGCGTACGACATGCCGAGTGCTGCTTCCATAGCAGTCTTTTCGTTCGTACACCAACGACTATGAATACCACGCTCGCGAGCTGTGGCATCAGTCTGAATAAACTCCGTGATTTCTGTTGACGGAGTACCTGGATAAGCATATACTCCGCTCAATCCAGCATGAATGGCGCCCAAGGCAATGGCTTCGTCGCCTAAGAGTAATTTCTTCATCTTTATATCGATATTTCAACTAATTTCGCGAAAACACAAAATCGGCGCGAATTTACGAAAATCTTCCAAAACGTGCACTAAACAAGTCAATAATTATTAAAATTCTCTTATTTCAGTGACTTTTTTTCAGTTGTTTTGTGCATTATGTGACATTTTTGGTTTTTTTATTATTAATGTTTGAAAGGAAAGTTGTACATTTGCACGCAAAATAAAAAAGGTATAAAGATGAAAAATCAATTACGTAGTTCCGTTTGCACTGAAGGACGTCGAATGGCAGGTGCCAGAGCGTTGTGGGTTGCAAACGGTATGAAACGTGAACAGTTCGGTAAACCAATCATCGCTATTGTAAACTCGTTCACACAGTTCGTACCAGGACATACGCATCTGCATGAAGCAGGTCAGATAGTTAAGGCAGAAATTGAAAGACTCGGTTGCTATGCAGCTGAGTTTAATACTATTGCTATTGACGATGGTATTGCAATGGGACACGATGGTATGTTGTACAGCCTTCCTTCTCGTGATATCATTGCTGACTCTGTTGAGTATATGTGTAATGCTCACAAGGCAGATGCAATGGTTTGTATCTCAAACTGCGATAAGATTACTCCTGGTATGTTGATGGCTGCTATGCGTCTTAATATACCAGCTGTATTTGTCAGTGGCGGACCAATGGAGGCTGGAGTTTATAAAGGCGAGAATCTCGACTTGATTGCAGCAATGGTTAAGGGTGCCGACCCAACTGTTAGCGACGCAGAACTTGCAGAGGTAGAAGACAGAGCATGCCCTGGATGCGGATGTTGTTCAGGTATGTTTACTGCCAACTCAATGAATAACCTGACAGAGGCTATCGGACTTAGTCTTCCTGGAAATGGAACTATTTTGGCTACACATGTTAACCGTGTAGAACTCATGAAGGCAGCAGCTCGTCAGATTGTGAAGAATGCGTTTGCTTACTACGAAGATGGCGATGAAAGCGTGTTGCCACGAAGCATCGCAACTCGTCAGTCATTCCTCAATGCAATGACTCTTGATATAGCAATGGGAGCTTCTACAAATACTGTTCTTCATCTTTTGGCTGTTGCTCAAGAGGCTGGGGTAGATTTCACTATGAAAGATATAGATGCACTCTCTCGTAAGACTCCATTCCTCGTAAAACTGGCTCCAAACAGTCAGAAGTATAGTGTGCAGGAGTTTGGTCGTGCAGGCGGTGTATTGGGTTTGCTTGGCGAATTGAACAAAGGCGGACTCATCGACACAAGCCTGAAACGCGTGAATGGTGCAACTATCGCTGAGGATATAGAGAAATACAGTGTTCTGAAAGCTAATGTTGACCCAGAGGCAAAACGTATCTACTCAAGTGCTCCTGCTGGTAAGTTCTGTAACAAACTTGGTGCACAGAATACTAACTACGAAACTCTTGATACAGACCGTGAGAATGGTTGTATCCGTGATATAGAACATGCATACACTAAGGATGGCGGTATGGCTATTCTATTCGGAAATATCGCTCAGGACGGTTGTGTAGTAAAGACTGCCGGAGTAGATGAAAGCATATGGAAGTTTGCAGGCCCTGCTGTAGTTTTCGATAGTCAGGAAGATGCTTGCGAAGGAATCCTTGGAGGTAAGGTAAAGAAGGGTGATGTAGTTGTTATTACTCACGAAGGACCAAAGGGCGGTCCTGGTATGCAGGAAATGCTTTATCCTACATCATATATAAAGAGTATGCATATGGGTAAGGAATGTGCGTTGATTACCGACGGACGTTTTTCAGGAGGAACTTCAGGACTTTCCATTGGACATATCTCTCCGGAGGCAGCCAATGGCGGTAACATCGGAAAGATTGTTGATGGAGATATTATTGAAATTGACATTCCTAATAGAAGCATAAATGTGCGCTTGTCGGACGAAGAACTTGCAGCGCGTCCACAACAACCGCTGAAACGCAAACGTGTGGTATCTAAGGCTTTGAGAGCATATGCACAGAGTGTTTCGAGTGCAGATAAGGGTGGTGTAAGAATTATTGACTGATATGGAAAAAATAACTGGTGCAGAGGCTATGATGCGCGCCCTTGAAAATGAGGGTGTAGATATATTGTTTGGCTATCCTGGTGGATCTATAATGCCAACTTATGATGCATTGTACGACCATAAGAAAACACTGAATCATATTTTAGTTCGTCACGAACAAGGTGCTGTGCATGCTGCACAGGGCTATGCTCGTGTAAGTGGAAAAGTAGGATGTGCAATCGTTACGAGTGGTCCCGGTGCTACAAATACAATTACAGGTATTGCAGATGCGATGATTGACTCCACTCCTCTGGTTGTCATTGCTGGACAGGTAGGAGTTGCAATGCTTGGAACAGATGCTTTTCAGGAGGTCGATGTAGTAGGTGTTACGTCGCCAATCAGCAAGTGGAGTTACCAGATTCGTCGTGCCGAAGATATAGCATGGGCTGTGGCTCGTGCTTTCTACATTGCTAAGAGCGGACGCCCAGGTCCTGTAGTTCTTGACTTCGCAAAGAATGCTCAGACAGGTATGGTGGAATATGAACCAGCGAAGGCTGATTTCATACGTTCGTACGATCCGGATCCTGATTTAAATGAAGAGGAAATCCGTGAAGCAGCTAAGATGATAAACGAAAGCGTAAAACCTTTCGTGCTCGTCGGACAAGGTGTAGAATTGGGCAATGCCCGTGAAGAACTGAAGGCATTCCTGGAAAAAGCAGATATGCCTTGTGGAACTACGTTCCTCGGACTTAGTGCTATCGAGAGCGATCACCGACTTAACAAGGGAATCCTTGGTATGCATGGAAATCTTGGCCCAAATGTGATGACCAACAAATGCGACCTGCTCATTGCTGTGGGTATGCGTTTCGACGATCGTGTTACGGGTAATCTTGCTACTTATGCAAAACAAGCAAAGATAATACATTTCGATATAGACCGTTCTGAGTTTAACAAGAACGTAAAGGTAAATCTCTCTGTTCATGGTGACTGTAAGAAGTCTCTTGCAGCAGTAACCAAATTGCTTGACAAGGCTACTCATACATCTTGGATTGATGGATTTAAGCCATACGAAGAAAAAGAATACCAGAAGGTAATAGATAAGGCTCTTCATCCTACAGAAGGCCCATTGCTGATGGGTGAGGTAATTCGCAAAGTGAGCGAGGCTACTAATAATGCTGGCATCATGGTTACTGATGTGGGTCAGAACCAACTTTTCGCTTGTCGCTACTTTAAGTTTACGAAGGCTCGTTCTGTAGTTACATCAGGTGGACTTGGCACGATGGGATTCGGTATTCCTGCTGCCATTGGTGCTACCTTCGGAGCTCCTGACCGCACAGTTTGCCTCTTTGTAGGTGATGGTGGTTTGCAGATGACTATCCAGGAGTTTGGTACAATCATGGAACAGGGCGCTCCTGTAAAGATGATTCTTCTCAATAACAACTACCTTGGAAATGTGCGTCAGTGGCAAGAGATGTTTTTCTCTCACCGCTATTCGTTCACTCCTATGCTTAATCCTAACTACGAACTTATAGCTAAGGGCTATGGTATACCGGCAAAGACAGTTGTGGAGCGTAGCGAACTGGATGCCGCCATCAAGGAGATGCTTGCCACTCCAGGTCCATACCTCCTGCAGTGTGCCATTATGGAGGAAGACAATGTGATGCCAATGGTACCTCCTGGCGCAAATATTGACGAAATGATTTTGGAATATAAATCTAAATAGAATTCATCCTTAATATTTAATAATGTAAGAAATGGCTTTTGGTGGTCAGTGTGGTGAATGCACAGAATGCGGCAAATGCGAAAGGCTGCTAAATGGTCAGACAAGCGATGATTCTATAAAGAAGGAAGAAAAGAAAATGGAACAAGACAACAGCGTAAGGCTCTACACATTTATTATATATAGTGAGAACGTACCTGGCCTTTTGAGTCAGATTACTGCCGTTTACACTCGGCGACAGGTAAATATCGAGTCGCTCAATGTATGTGCGTCGAGCACTCCTGGTGCACATAAGTACACCATTACTGCTTACTGCACTCGTACAATGGCAGAGATGCTTACGAAGCAGATAGAAAAGAAAATTGATGTTTTGCAGGCAAATGTATTCACTGATGACGACATCTTCATCAACGAGACATGTCTGCTGAAAATCAGTACTCCTATCATGCTTGAGAATAAAGATGTATGTCGTATGGTGCGTTTGCATCAGGCTCATATTGTTGAGGTAAACTCCATTTACGCAACAATTGAGAAGACCGGCATTACATCAGATATTCTTTCACTCTACGACTCATTGAAGACACTCGGTTGTGTACTGCAGTTTGTACGTTCTGGACGAATCTGTATCACAAAGGACTACACAGAACATCTGGATGAATACCTTGCAGACAGAGAGAAAAAACGTAATGCGAAATAACGATATAAAATCAAATAATAATCCTTTTTAAAAAACAAAACAAATGGCAAAAATGAATTTTGGCGGTGTTATCGAAGAAGTGATAACACGCGAAGAGTTTCCACTTGAGAAAGCTCGTGAAGTATTGAAGAATGAAACAATCGCAGTAATCGGTTATGGTGTACAGGGACCTGGTCAGGCTTGTAACCTCCGTGACAATGGTTTCAACGTAATTGTTGGTCAGCGTCAGGGTAAGACATTCGAGAAAGCTAAAGCTGACGGATGGGTACCAGGTGAAACTCTTTTCTCAATCGAAGAAGCAGCTGATAAGGGTACAATCGTAATGTGTCTTCTTTCTGATGCAGCTGTGATGTCTGTATGGCCAACACTCCAGAAGTATCTTACTCCTGGTAAGGCTCTCTACTTCTCTCACGGATTTGCTATCACTTGGAATGACCGCACAGGTTGCGTTCCTTCTAAGGATATCGACGTTATCATGGTAGCTCCAAAGGGTTCTGGTACTTCTCTCCGTACTATGTTCCTCGAGGGTCGTGGTCTTAACTCTTCTTATGCAGTATATAACGACGCAACTGGTCGTGCTCTTGAGCGTACACTTGCTCTGGGTATCGGTATCGGTTCTGGTTATATGTTCGAAACTACATTCCAGCGTGAGGCTACTTCTGACCTTACTGGTGAGCGTGGTTCACTCATGGGTGCTATTCAGGGACTTCTCCTTGCTCAGTACGAGGTGCTCCGTGAGAATGGTCACACTCCATCTGAGGCATTCAATGAGACAGTTGAAGAGCTCACTCAGTCACTCATGCCTCTCTTCGCTCAGAAGGGTATGGACTGGATGTATGCAAACTGTTCTACTACAGCTCAGCGTGGCGCTCTTGACTGGTATCCACGTTTCCACGATGCTATCAAGCCTGTTGTCCAGAAACTTTATGAATCTGTGAAGTGTGGTAATGAGGCTCAGATTTCTATCGATGCAAACTCTAAGCCTGACTACCGCGTAGGTCTTGAAAAAGAACTTGCAGCTCTCCACGATTCAGAAATGTGGCGTACAGCTGAGGTAGTTCGTCAGCTTCGTCCTGAAAACAACTAATCAGTTATAATTCGGTTTCAGAAAGTTAATGCTTGCATAACTTTCTGGAACTTATTGTTTAACCATTAAATAAATTAAAAGTATTATGAAAAAGTATCTGGCAGAATTAGTTGGTACATTCGTACTTACTCTTCTCGGTTGCGGCGCTGCCGTTTCATTATCATGTGGTACTGACGTTGCTTCAGTTGTTGGTACAGCTATTGCTTTCGGTCTGGCTGTTGTAGCTATGGCTTACACTATCGGTGGTATTTCAGGTTGTCACATCAACCCAGCTATCACACTTGGCTGCCTTATCTCAAAGCGTATCAGCGCTAAGGATGCATGCGGTTATTGGATTTCTCAGTTCATCGGTGGTATCCTTGCTGGTGCTCTCCTCGTTTACATGTATGGTGCTGAGTCTGGTCTTGGTGCTAACGGCATTGCAGGTTGTGGAAATGATGTATGCAAAGCAATCATCATTGAAGCAGTGCTCACTGCTCTCTTCGTTCTCGTAGTTCTTGGTTCTACAGACGCAAAGAAGGGTGCTGGCAACTTTGCAGGTCTTGCAATCGGTCTTTCGCTCATCCTTATCCACCTTGTAGGCATTCACTTCACAGGAACTTCTGTTAACCCAGCACGTTCTCTTGGTCCTGCTCTCTTTGCTTGTGGTGATGCTCTTGCAAACGTATGGGTATTCATCGTTGGTCCATTCGTAGGTGCTGTTATCGCAGCATGCTGCTGGAAGATTGTTGGCGAAGAATAAGATTATTTAAGTTTCGCAAGCTTAACTTTGGGGAGTTATTGTGTAGTTATGAAGGAGTTACTGAGGAGTTATGGGGACGATACTGCATCAAATTGGGCAAGCATCCTCTACTATTGTCCCTTTAACTTCCCTTTAACTCCCATTTAACTTCCCTTTAACTTCCCTTCTGCTCAACTTGCGAAAGTTGAGTAAGATTACACAATAAGCATAATAAAAGGCTTGACTTCAGTGTCAAGCCTTTTTTTTTTATTTTGTACTCTCGCTATGTTGAAATTCTTTAGGACTTACTCCGACGAACGATTTGAAATTCCTGTAGAACGAGGCTGTACTTGTGAAGCCTGATTTCTCTGCTATCTCGTTTAGTGATAGATTCGATTGTTTGATTAGCAATGTCTTTGCGTACTCTATTCTAAGTTTGTTTATATAATCATTGAACGAGATACCCATTTCCTTATTTATGGCATTGTAAACATAGTTGCGGTTCGACTGCACATAACGAATTACGTCCTGAAGTTTCAGATTTGGTTGCAGGTAGATTTTCTCTTCCTCCATCAACTTCTCTATGCGTATTCTAAGTTCTGATGGCTGGGTATTTTCTTCGATGAAATCATCAATTTGCTTGTTGTCGTTTGCTATGTCTTCAATCGAGAAGTTGTACGTTATACAAACATAGCCGATAGAAAATAATAGGACAGAAAAAATGATTGATGGAATAGAAATGAGTAGTAGAGAGTCTGCAAAACGGTATCGTCCTATTATATTTACTACGAACGAAGCCAGAGAGGTAATTACAAATAATACTAGCAGATAATGCATTGATGCTGGTACTATTTTGTTTTCTATGTCTGAATAGGTGTTTTTTACGTATTTGTTGAATTTGTTTATCTTCTCGTATCCTAAATATAAGGCAGGGATTATCTGTATAGCGAACATGACCTTGCAAGCACTATGTATGCGTGCTTGTGCTTTTGCAAGAGTACTTAGATTCTCATATTGGTTGTGGTACAAATAGTGATCGATAAAAAGTTTAATGTCGCTCTCCGACATTATTATATATACTATTCCTACCGCTATGCAGCCAAGTATGGTAGGCAGTAGGATGATCAGTTGATGAACTAAAGATGTCTCTTTTTGTGTCAGTTTGCAAATGTAAAGATACCAAAGTGGATAAACAGCCAGATTGCATGTAGCATATAACCAGTCGGTAAAAGGAATTAGATCCGTATTGTGACTGAAGAAAACTCCATGACCAAAGTATAGAATTGTAGCAGCAGTGAAGAATACGAATAATGCGCGGCGATTCTTTGAACATTTATTCTTATATGCTTCAATGCCTGTTAAAATTAAATAAAACAGACATACAAAAAATGGTGTTGATATTGCAAATACTGCACTCATTTTGCGTTTCTTTTCTCGATGAAATCGGATTTAGTTTATTAAAGTTTTATATTTTTATCAGCTTCTGTGCAAAAGTATGAATTTTTTGTAAATGCATCTGATTAAATTCTCAAAAGTGTTTGCTATTGCTGCTTTTAAATATCACTTTCTGCATATATGATATTTTTTTTTACATTTTTCGAGAAACTATTTCTGCAAATATGAAATCCTTTTCTGCGATTATAAATCGTTTGTGTCGTACACATGGACTACTTTTGCGCTGTAATTATGTAGTAAACATATAGTAACAACAACTAAAATCAAAAACGACTATGAAGAAATTCTTTAGCTTTATTGCAGTTGCATTCTGCTTCTGCATGCTTACAACAACTTTCGTTTCATGTGGTGATGATAAGGCTGACAACCCTAATCCGGAGAATAATCAGAACGCAGATTCAGATCCAGCTCCTGCTCCAGCTACAGCTGCTGTGACTAAGGCTGACCTTATCGGTGCATGGGATGTATGGGCAAACGGAGCTCCTTTTGTTTACACCTTTACAGATGATAAACTGACAATTAAGACAAAAAACCTTGATCCGGAAGAAACCATTTTTGACGGAGCATATACTTTCGAAAACGAACGTTTGTCGTATGTGCTTGATGGTGAAACCGCAAGCATGAACATCGAAATGATTCATAACAAAACTGTCATGCTTGCAATATCTATCATTCCTGCCGACCAGTCATATTCAGGCGAAGAAGAGCGTCAGACCTCGTTCGCTTACCGTCAGGGTACCGAAATCCCAGTTACTGCCGCCGACATTCAGGGCAAGTGGTATTGGCAGTCTGAGCACGGATTTGTAGGAGCCCGTGCAGTCCTTATACTTAATGGAAACCAGTTTGATCTGACTATTACTCCTTGGGCAGAGCGTCATACAGGTACATTTACTTATGTGAATGGTTACATCCATCTCACTCCTGAGCACAGCTACATATGCCGTACAGACGCAGGTGACCTGATTGATGAGGCACATCCTGAAAATTCCCAGTGGAGAGTACCGGGCTCTCTTGGACCGGATGATTATTACAGCCCCTCTTACTTTGGTAACCCGGGTGACGATGTAATTCCTTTCATTCCTAATGGTACAAAGGCTTACAGTGAACTTGCAAACCTGCAGGTGGAATACACTAAGCAGTAAAAACACTTCGATAACAACCAATCTTTTATTAACTTTTAAATTCAAAACACTATGAAAAAACTGAATTTCTGGCTTCTTGCAAGCCTTTTTGTAGGTGCACTTGCTTTTACAGCATGTAGCAGTAGTAATGATGACGATGGTGGCTCAGGTCCACAAGGCGGTGGTTCTGGTGGCTTTAATCCACCTACAGTTGTTAATATGGCAGTTTCTGGAATTGTACGATCGGGTACTGGAGCTCCACTCAGTGGTGTTAAGGTCACAGCAGGTACTTTTAGTGTCACCACAAGCTATAATGGTATGTTCCAATTTACCCAGGTGAACGGTTCTGTTATCAAATTTGAAAAAGATGGTTATGCAACGATTACGCGTGCTCTTTCTGCTGATGATGCTAATTTTGATGTTGTTATGACAGGGGCTCAGAGTGAATCATTCTCTGCATCTTCAGCAAAGACCTTAGATGTAGGATGGAACGGTATGAAGGTTGATTTGCCTGCAAGTTACGTTGATGAAAACGGTAGCGCTTATACTGGTAATGTGACTGCCAAGAGTTCTTATCTTAATCCGGATGATGCAGATTTTGCTCAATCTATGCCTGGTAACCTTACCGCTATTCGTTCAGATCAGAGTGAGGCTTCTCTGATAAGCTATGGTATGGTCGCAGTTGAGCTGACTGGTGACAATGGACAAAAACTTCAGCCAGGCACCCCTGCAACTCTTACATTCCCTGTTCCTGCAAATGCCAAGAAAATTGATGGTCAGTTGCCTCCACAAATGCCATTGTGGACCTTTGACGAGGCTACAGGTCTTTGGAAAGAGGAAGGTTTTGCCAAATTGAATGATGCTGGTACAGAATATGTGGGCACTGTTACTCACTTCTCTTGGTATAATCTTGACTATCCACAGTCAAGAGCTTACCTGAACGTGAAAGTTGTTGATGCCAACGGAAAACCTCTTCCAAATATATGTGTTGATTTTGACGGCCAGCGTTCTGGATACACAAATGCTCAAGGTATCGCTTCATGTACTGTTCCATGCAACACTCCAATGTATGTCCTAGTTACTTCTGAGAGCTATTGCGACTATGCAGCTACTATAGATCAATATGGTTACAAGACCGTTGATCCAGCAAAGTTGGTGAAGAAAGAGAATGTGGTTCTGGATGCAGGAAAAACAGAGACCATCACGTTGACTATGCCTGCTTCTTCCGTTGTCAAGGGTAGAATTACCAATGAAAATGGAACTCCGTTTGCATGTGCTTTGTGGATGGAATATAATAATACTAGTACTAACAGTGTCATAAGCAATAGCAATGGTGAATATTCAATTTATGCGCCTTATGGATATACTGGTGCAGCAAAGATTGTTGTATTCTGTGCTGACGGATATTTGGAGTATAAGGATATTACCCTAAATGGTGTAGATCAGACTGTTGACATTGCTGTAAACAGCAGCAGCACAACGGATATGGGATATGTATATGTCAAAGGTGAAGGTATGAACAGAAAGTTTGATCTGGGCGTTCCGCCAAGTGGCGTCTTTGATAATGCAGTTTCTATTAATGGTGGATCAATGTACATTTATTTATACAGCCAGGCTCCATCTGCAACAGGTATAGGTATGCTGAGTTTCAATGTTAGTATTCCAAACTATGATGAGACAAAGACATCGTTTACAGGTTCATTTAATTTAAGATGGGCTGTTTGGAATGATCAGGGTGAAGATTGGTATAGTGTATTTAATAGTTTAGCACGTCAAAAAGGAGAAACTCCTACTTATGTACCTATTGAGGTGATAAAGACTAATGATATTTATACCATCAAGATAAATAATGTTGATGCATACTACGGATTAGAGAGGTATGACGAGATCGAACCAGTATGGACACCAGTCAAGGTTACTACTACTTTCAGTGCTAAATAGTAGTGTTTAGCGGACACTTCAAATAATCAGAAGATTTGAAAAATATAAGGGGAAAATCCCTGAAAAGGGTAGCCCTGAAAGCCTTATGCTTTCGGGGCTTTTTTATTTAGTTACAATCCTTTGGAAAAATATACCTGTTATTCTAAAATCTTTCAAAAAAAATGTCGGAACCCGTTCTATTTGGAATGTTGCTTAATTGGCACAGGCAGCTATAGCATAAAGAGGTATGTTTGCCAATTGAGATTCTTTCCTGTAATTTGACATAGATAAACGGTAAGCGCAAGCAGGGGCGAATGTGTCAATAAACAGACGGAGACTTTTGGCTCGAAGATTGTCTTCTGCTTTTACTTCAATGGGCACTACATTGCCGTCTTGCTGTATAACGAAGTCAACCTCAGCCAGTGAATTGGGCTTCGACCAATAATAAAGTGTGTGGTATGGTAATAGCTGCTGCATTACATATTGTTCGGTGAGCGCGCCTTTGAATTCGGTAAAAATGTTGTTTTTCTGCAAAAGAAGTGAGGGCTCTACATCCATCTGGGCACATAGCAATCCGACATCAATAGTGAAGAGCTTGAATGCCGACTGGTCTTCGTAGCTTTTCAGTGGATATTTTGGTGTTTTGACACATTTCACTTTATAGGTAAGTCCACAGTCGCACAACCACATTAGTGCTGCTTCAAATTCACGGGCACGTGCTCCTTTCTTAACTAGGCCATATATGAATTTACGGTTTTCCCGACTAAGCTGCGAGGGGATAGAGTCCCAAACGAGGCGGATACGTGGAACCAGTTCGTTTGGTGCGTGTTTTGAGAAATCATTGTCATAGCTTTGAAGGATGTTGTTTTGTATATGCCGTATTTCTTCGGGAAATGCCACGTTGGCAAAGGCCTGTACGGCTTCGGGCATTCCTCCTACAAAGTAATATTGGCGCAAGCGTTCGGTCAGTTGCTGGCTGAATAGTGCAATTGTCTGCCAATCCGCACTGATGATAAGGTCTGCCATGGCCGTTTCTCCAACTGCACGAAGGAATTCGATGAATGTCATAGGGTACATGCGCAAGAAGTCAACCTTTCCGACGGGAAATGATTCTTTTCTGTGAAGTTCGATGCCAAGCAGCGAACCGGCTACGATTATATGCTGTTCTGGCATGTTTTCAAAGAAATATTTCAGCATGGTGAGACCACCTTCTGCGTCCTGTATTTCGTCCAGAAATATTAGAGTCTCACCTGCTACACATGGACAACCTGTGGCTAATCGTATGACACGCATTACGCGTTCCACATTGAAATCTACAGTGAAGAGTCCGCGGAGATTCTTCATTTCCTCAAAGTTTATATATGCTACATGGGTATATTCGTTCTCGCCAAAATGACGTACAATCCATGTTTTGCCAACTTGACGTGCCCCTTCAAGAATTAGAGGTTTGCGTCGAGTTGATGATTTCCATTTGCAGAGTTCCTGATAGATGTTCCGTTCCATGATTTCTGTGGTTGAAAGGAGTGATTAACTCAATATTTTGTGCAAATTTACACAAAATAAGTGGGAAGTTTGTGTAAATTATCACAAAAAATGAATGAACTTTTAGTATTTTTGCTTTTTTCTGCTGAATTTTGTTCGTTTGTTACAATGTTCGCACAACTTTTGCATACAATTTTCGAATTTTGTAACTTTGCAGAGTAAACAAATTGTACATTATACTTTTAAAAAGTAAATTGTACATGGTAAATTGTACATGCTATGACTCCACAGGAAGAGATACTCCAGTTACGACGCGAACTTGAACAGCACAACTATAATTATTATGTGTTGAACAAACCGACTATCAGCGACTACGACTTTGACCAAATGATGCACAAACTGCAGGATCTTGAACTCTTCTATCCGCAGTATGCCGACCCTAATTCTCCTACTCAACGTGTGGGCAGCGACCTCAACCAGTCGTTTCGTAGTGTGCTACACAAATATCCTATGCTCTCCCTCGCCAATACTTATAACGAGGCTGATATACGTGATTTCTACGAGCGAGTGCGTAGTGGTCTCGAAGGTGAGGACTTCGAGATATGTGCCGAAATGAAATACGACGGACTGAGTATATCCCTTACTTATGTCGATGGACAACTCACCCAGGCCGTTACTCGTGGCGACGGAGTTCGCGGCGACGATGTCACAGCCAATGTGCGTATGATTCGTTCCATTCCTCTCCGACTGAAAGAAGGTAGTGGTTACCCCCATGAATTTGAGATACGAGGTGAAATCCTTATGCCCTGGACATCGTTCGAGACACTTAATGCCCAACGTGCAAAGGCTGGTGAAGACCTCTTCGCCAATCCTCGTAATGCAGCCAGTGGAACTCTCAAATCGCAGAAGAGTCGTGTTGTGGCAGAACGCGGACTTGATGCTTACCTCTATTATCTGCTTGGCGATGAGATTCCCTCTGATGGTGGACACTATGAAAACCTCCAAATGGCAGCAGGGTGGGGATTCAAGATAAGTCAGGGCATGAAAAAATGCAAAACTGTTCAGGAAGTGCTCGATTTCATCGACTATTGGGACACAGAACGTAAGAATCTTCCTGTGGCTACCGATGGCATCGTGCTTAAGGTGAATTCCCTTCGTCAGCAGCGCCATTTAGGTTATACAGCCAAATCCCCCCGTTGGGCTATAGCATATAAGTTTAAAGCAGAACGCGAATGTACTCGTCTCAATGAAGTAACCTATCAGGTTGGACGTACAGGAGCTATCACCCCAGTTGCGAATATGGACCCTGTTCAGTTGGCTGGAACCGTCGTGAAACGTGCTTCGCTTCATAATGCAGACATAATTCAGCAACTCGACCTCCACATCGGAGATATGGTTTATGTGGAAAAAGGCGGTGAAATCATTCCGAAGGTAGTGGGAGTTGACAAATCACAACGCACAGCCGACATGCAGCCAGTTCGTTTTATCACTCATTGTCCTGAATGTGGCACACCTCTCATCCGTATTGAAGGTGAGGCAGCCCATTACTGTCCTAACGACTCTACTTGTCCGCCACAGATAAAAGGCCGCATCGAACACTTCATCTCGCGCAAGGCAATGAATATCGACTCACTTGGTCCTGAGACAGTCGATGACTATTGGCAGCGCGGACTCATCCACGATATAGCTGACCTCTACACCCTTACTGTGGCAGATATATGTGGAAATAATAAGGGACGCATTAAGTCGGCACAGAAAGTGGTTGATAGCATAAAGGCTTCCCTTCAGGTGCCTTTCGAACGAGTAGTCTTTGCACTCGGCATTCGTTTTGTGGGTGAGACAACAGCAAAACTCCTTGCTCGTTCTTTCAAAACAATGGAAGCACTTGAGAACGCAACTCTCGAACAGTTGCTCGCTGTCGATGGAGTGGGGCAGGTGATAGCAGAAAGCATCATACATTATTTCCACGATGAACGCTGTCTTGCCATCCTCGAACGTCTTCGTCAGGCAGGACTGCAGATGTCCCTCTCTGAAGAGACCCTTGCCGGACAGACAGACATACTCAGCGGACAGTCAATTGTCATATCTGGAGTTTTCGCACAGCATTCTCGCGATGAGTACAAAGCTATCATCGAACAGAATGGCGGTAAGAATGTTGGTTCTATCTCAAAAAACACCTCCTTCGTTCTGGCTGGTGAGAACATGGGACCTGCAAAACTTGAGAAAGCACAGAAACTCGGAGTGCGTATTGTAAATGAAGAGGAATTTCTGAAGATGATTTTTGCAATTCAATGAAAAGTCTTACCTTTGCAGTCGAAATTAAAAAGCATAAATGGCACACAATAAATTCAAAGGACTTGGCGTAGCACTTGTCACCCCATTTACCTCAACTGGCGAGGTTGACTACACTTCTTTGCGCCGGCTCCTTGATTATCAGCTTTCCAATGGTACAGACTTCCTCTGCGTGTTGGGCACAACAGCAGAAACACCAACACTGACGGAAGAAGAGAAACAGAACATCATCAATCTATGTCGCGACAAGGTGCAGGGACGCATTCCTATCCTCTTGGGTATGGGAGGCAACAATACTGCCGCTATCGTTAACCAGTTGACAAAAGCCGACCTGCGAGGCATTGATGGTATCCTTAGCGTTTGTCCTTACTACAACAAACCGTCTCAGGAAGGCCTATACCAGCATTTCCGTACTATCGCAACTCATAGTCCTGTGCCTGTAGTATTATATAATGTGCCTGGTCGCACAGGAGTCAATATGACTGCTGAAACTACTCTTCGTCTTGCTCGCGACTGTGAAAACATCGTAGCAGTAAAGGAAGCAAGTGGAAACTTCGGACAAATTGACGACATTATCAAGAATAAACCAAAAGACTTCGACGTCATCTCTGGCGACGATGGAATCACTTTCCCGCTTATCACACTTGGTGCAGCAGGAGTCATCTCCGTCATCGGCAATGCTCTTCCAAAAGAATTCAGTCGTATGGTTCGTCTTGCCCTTGCTGGCGACTACTCTAACGCACTGACTATCCATCATAAGTTTGCAGAACTCTTCAAACTCCTCTTTGTTGATGGCAATCCAGCCGGAGTGAAAGCAATGCTCAGTAGCATGGGACTGCTAGAAAATGAACTCCGTCTGCCACTCGTGCCTTCACGCATCTCTACTATGGAACGCATCAGCGCTATCGTGAAGGAACTGAACATCAAGTGCTAAGCCCCCTCTAACTCCCCCAATTTAGGGGGAGGATTATAAAAATACTCCATGTTAATAATAGCAGATAGCGGTTCTACAAAGACATCTTGGTGCCTATTGGCTGATGACGGCAGTCAACAGCTATTTTCTACCCAAGGTATCAATCCATTTCAACAGACAGAATCAGAAATTTGTGACGTACTTCAGAGTGAACTGCTTCCTCAACTCCCTCCACAGGGATTTGTTGACAGTACTCTTGAGATATATTTCTATGGTGCAGGATGTACTCCCGAAGCCTCTCCCAAAGTAGCTTCAGCCTTACGTACTGTCATCAGTGCTGACGCTCAAGTGGAAGTGCAGAGCGACATGTTGGGTGCTGCCCGCGGACTCTGTGGTTGTAAGTCTGGCATCGTTGCTATCCTTGGCACAGGTTCCAACTCCTGCTATTACGATGGTGAACACATTGTAAAAAACGTATCACCACTTGGATTCATCCTTGGTGATGAGGGTAGTGGAGCCTATATCGGAAAACGACTTGTGGGCGATGTGCTGAAACAACAGTTGCCAGCCGACATATGTGCGCTTTTCTTTCAGGAGACAGAACTCACCGTTTCTGCTATCATTCAGCGCACCTATCGCGAATCCTTTCCAAACCGTTTCCTTGCCAGTTTGTCGCCATTCTGTGCCCGTCATCGCGACAATGATGCCGTTAGAGCCTTGCTTATCGATTGCTTCCGTCAGTTCTTTCTGCGCAACATTTCTGCCTACGAAGGTTCTACAGTCCATTTCGTAGGATCTGTAGGTTATTACTACCAACAGGAAATTCAGACGGCTGCATCTATGCTCGGATACACCATCGGAAACGTACTCAAAGAACCGCTTCATGGTCTTATTGCCTATCATTCTTAAAAAAATAAGTATAAAATTTGGCAAATAGATTGAAAAAATGTTACTTTGCACATCAAATGCAAGGTAAAAAAGACCCCTTTGCTTTAGTATTTACGTAAATAGCCAATAGAATTTGCAGAAAATTCTATATAACACTTATTTTTTCTATTATGAGTAGAGCAGACAATCATTTAGTAATTATGGCGGGTGGCGTAGGTAGCCGCTTCTGGCCTATGAGTACCCCTGAGTGTCCTAAACAGTTTATCGACGTATTCGGTACAGGTCGCACCTTTATTCAGATGACAGTCGATCGCTTCAAAGGGGTAGTGCCACCCGAGAATATCTGGGTGGTTACAAGCGAGAAATATGCGGATATCGTCAAGACTCAACTTCCTGACATTCCTGTTTCTAATGTTCTGCTCGAACCATGCCGTCGCAATACGGCTCCTTGCATCGCCTATGTCAGTTGGCGCATCAAAGCAAAAAATCCTAAAGCAAACATCGTTGTGGCTCCAAGCGACCACCTCGTAACTGACGTAGTTGAATTCCAACGCGTCATCAACTCAGCCCTTCAGTTCGTGTCAGAGACCGACAGTATTGTCACTCTTGGTATGAAACCAACACGTCCTGAGACTGGTTATGGCTACATCGAAGCAACTCAACAGGAACCTTCCCTGCGCAATAGAGAGATATTCCGTGTCGAGTCATTTAAAGAAAAACCAGACCTTGCTACAGCAAGGGAATATATCAAAAATAAAGCATTCTATTGGAATTCTGGCATCTTTGTGTGGAACGTGCGTACTATCATCAATGCTCTTCGCGTTTATCTGCCAGACGTAAACGATATCTTCGAAAATCTTCTTTCTGTCTATGGCACAGCAAAGGAACAGGAAATCATCAATAAAGAATTTCCTAAATGCGAAAATATATCCATCGACTACGCAGTACTGGAGAAGGCAGACGAAATCTTCGTCTTCCCAGCAGACTTCGGTTGGAGTGATGTAGGCACTTGGGGTTCTCTTCATACCCTTGCTGAGGCAGATGCCAAAGGTAATAATGTCATTGGTCAGGATGTGCGACTCTACGAAACCAAGAACTGCGTCATCCATACTACACAGGAACGTCGTGTGGTTGTTCAGGGACTCGACGGCTATATCGTAGCAGAAAAAGACAATACTCTGCTCATCTGTAAATTAGCAGAAGAACAGCGAATCAAAGAATTCTCCGCAGAATAAAGTCTCCTCTAACTCCCCCCCTGTTAAGGGGAGAATCAAGATACAAAATAATCCCCTTAAGCGATATGCCTAAGGGGATTTTTATTTTGTTTTCCAAAGTCCTCCATAAACAGGGAAGATTTAGGAGGGTCTTTTTCTTATTCAGCTACAGGAACAATAGAAACTGTAGAGCGGTTCTGGCGACCCTTCTTGAATACAACTGTACCATCTACGAGAGCGTACAGAGTGTCGTCCTTACCGATACCTACGTTCTTACCTGGGTTGTGCTTAGTGCCACGCTGACGAACGATGATGTTACCAGCCTTAGCAAACTGACCACCGAAAAGCTTAAGTCCAAGTCGTTTTGAGTGTGATTCACGGCCGTTCTTAGAACTACCCACACCTTTTTTATGTGCCATATTGAAAAGTCTTTTTAGAAATTAATGAATAAATAACTTTAGTCTCTCTCCCTCTTTATGCAACAACCTGCTTGATGAGGATTTCAGTGAACTGCTCGCGATGACCGTTCAGCTTGCGATAACCCTTGCGGCGGCGCTTGTGGAACACTAATACTTTGTCACCCTTAACGAGTGGACAAGTAACCTCTGCAACAACTTTTGCACCCTTAACAGTTGGGGCTCCTACTGAGATCTTTCCGTTGTCAACGAGGAGGACTTTCTCAAATTCAACAGCCTGTCCAGCTTCTACATCCTTAATGTGGTGTACGAACAGCTTTTTGCCTTCTTCAGCCTTGAACTGTTGACCCTGAATTTCTACGATTACGTACATTTTTATAAATATTTTTAGGGTTGGACCGTGAGGCGAAGCCACTCTTCTGACTTACTTATTCGAGCCTCTGCGGCATAAATCGGCTGCGAAGGTACGAACTATTCCCGACATAGCCAAATATTCCGCTGCTTATTTTATAACGAAATTGCGTCTCACCCTCTGAAAACATATTCTGAAAACTTTAACAAATAAAGGAGTCACTATGAGCAGGAGAATTGACCCTTTAACCATGAAATATATTTGAAAGGCGCGGACTTCTTGTGACAATTGTGACAAATGACAGCTGATTTTTACGCCATCAGGATTTCTCGAGGAACCACCTCTCACTATTGATAACTACTATTAATTACTACTTATAATCTATAATAGTAATTATATTCTTATGTATATATACTTATCATTATATAAGCAAGAAGTTCGATAATTATAATAACGATAACCTTAACGAAAAACTAAACTTCAACTTTAAACTCAAAAAGCCGAGTGTGAAAATTAATTGTCCAATTGTCCCAATTGTCACAAAATGGGACTATTTTTTTTCGTGTGTTAAGGAATTTTTGCTCGTGTGCACACCAGTAAAAATGGGAAGTGCCGAGAGATTTTTCAGCCAATTCAAATCCTTCGTTTTGGGGTATATTTTAATGACAAAACCCCAAACAACCGAGAAAATATATAACAAAACCACTACAATTTGAGAAACATTATGCAACATTTTAGCGACATTACGTCTCACTCTTGACGACATTACGTCTCACTAATTCAGTCCTTTCTCGAATGGTAAGTTGTATGCTAATTTCAAAAAATATCACACAACTTTTGCAGAAGTATAGAAATTAGTTTGTATTTTTGCGAGTTGGAAATCTAATACATTTGTGCGATGGTGAGTGAAACCCTTACCTGTCCCTATGTTCCAGAGTGTTCTGGAATAATAATAAAAAGTTGTAACTTTGTAAATAAAATCAGATAATAATGAATAAAGATTTGATGACAACATCAGTTGGTAATCTACAAATAGAGGATTCAGAATATGTGAGACTTGTCTCACTGATTACTGATGTATGGGATAAGGCAAGGGATAATGCTGCAATAGCTGTCAATACTGAGTTGCTTGAAGCCAATTGGCAAACAGGAAGATATATCGTAGAGTTTGAGCAAAGAGGTAAGGTCAAAGCAGAATATGGTAAACAGCTATTGACAAACTTGGCAAAGGATCTCACCAGACTACGAGGTAAAGGCTACTCACGGTCTAACCTATTTAATATGAGGCTCTTCTATGTTAGATTCCCAAAAATCCAAACAGTGTCTGGACAATTGTCATGGAGTCATTATTTAGAGTTGCTCAAATGTGACGATTCAATGGAAATGCAATTCTATATGAAGGAATGTATTAACCAAGGATGGAAAGTGAGAGAGTTGAAACGCCAAATCAAATCGTCGCTTTTTCAGCGTTTGGCATTGAGTACTGATAAGGAAGGCTTGCTGGCTTTGGCAAGCGAGGGGCATCAGGTGCAAAAAGCTGCCGACATTATTCGCGATCCATTCGTCTTGGAGTTTACTGGACTTCCTAAACAGAAACGATATAAAGAGAAAGACTTGGAAAATGCGCTGAAAGCGAACATGGAGAAGTTCTTGCTGGAACTAGGCAGAGGATTCGCTTTTATTGGTCGCCAGTATGTTATACCTATTGGTAGCAGACAATTTAAGGTAGATCTAGTGTTCTATCATTGTATTTTGAAGTGTTATGTGTTGATAGATTTGAAACGCGACGAGATAAAACATGGTGATATAGGGCAGATGAACCTATACCTGAATTATTTCAAGAATGAGATTTGCCAGCCAGATGATAATCCGCCAGTGGGAATTGTACTGGGTGCGAGGAAGGATGAACTCTTGATGGAGTATGCTCTTCAGGGAATAGACAACCAACTCTTTGCAGCTCGATATCAGTTGTATTTGCCAAATCGTGACGAGTTGCAATCTCAATTGGATAAGCTACTCGAAAATACCAAGGAATAATCCATGTTTATTATCGAATCGAAACGGAAGGGATGTCACTTACCTGTATCTGTAGTACAATAATAAAAATTATCCACTAAGATTTGCAGAATATAAAATTAAGTTTGTATTTTTGCGATTGTTTTTTGAAGAGTATAGTACAGAAAGATGTTATATAAGGGGTGATATGTCGGTATCCTATTTATTCACTTTTGTATTATTATAATTTATATGGGTTTCTTATCAAATTTATTTGCATCATTCACGAATAAAGATATCAAAGACGATAAACAGATTGTCCAAGATACAAATTCTGATAATACATATAATTCTCAGTCTATTCAAGATTTGTTATCACGACTTCTTCCTGATGAGTATTGTGATGAGTATTTGGCAGAAGCTATTTATGAAGTAGTTTTAGCTCAATTTGCCGAAGTGTCTTTCCTGCAGAGGTCGTTCGCCATTGATCCTATTAGAGCTGATAGGATGTTATATTCTATGGAAGTTTTGGGAATTGTTGGAAAGGAGGATGACACTCACACTAGAAAAGTTTTAATAGATAACATGAAGGCGTTAGACTCTCATATTTTGAAACTGAAACATTATCTAACAAATAACTTAACATTTAAAGATTTATTCGACAAGGATATTCCAAATAATCTAAAAGCAAATAAAGATGGTTTTATAATATACCCGAATGGTGTTAGACTATTGCTTACTGATGGTAATATTGGTGTTTTTAGTGTTATATGTGATGTGTTTTCTAAACTAGGATATAATACAGGAGAGCTATTCCCTACATGTTATGATGTGAAAAATAATATTGTTAATTTTGAAGATGCTTCAATAATAGCTTTTAGGGAAGTTTTCACTAATAAATTAGTATGCATTATAAGCAAGAATAACCATAATTTAGAGTACATTGATTTGTTTAATATTAAACGACTTTTCAAAAGATGTTGTAAGGAATATTTGTTTGTGCGTCTTGCGTATGGAATTAAAAATCATAATATAAGTAGGTCATTTATAGAACGTATCTTTAATGTTTCACAGAATAATTGTCCGTCGGTTAATAAAGATTCTATCATACATGCATTACTGTCAGAACATATTGAAATTTCAAGAATTAAAGAAATAATTGAGAAAAAAAATACATCATATATAGTTGAAGCCTACAATATGGATGGCTCAGAATTAGCATATATGATAAATGATAAAAAAAACAAGATTAAATCATACTTGAATGTACTGGATTTACACATTGTCCAAAGTGACAATATGGTTTCTCTCGTGATACCTAATTATATTATTACTGCAGATAATTACAAATTCACATTTGGAGGTTCGAATTTTCAATGGTTATCTGACTGTTTATATAATGGGTATTCTATGCAAGCATTAACTAGTTTGCTTGAAAAAGATCCTACATATAAAGAATATGCTGACAATAATAAAGACAATGCAGAGATAAAAGAAGAAATAAATAGACAAGCCGAATGTTATTCTATGATAGATTCTGATATACTAAAATCAAAAGTATCAATTAATAAATTTAGTATTAACAGTCAATATGTTTTTTACCAACTAACTAATTATATTGCAATGGCTGCTTTCTACAAACAATGCGATGTTCTTCTGGAAGATTTCATAGAAAGTACACATGGTGAATATGAAATTGTTTCAAAGAGTACTATCGCGAATAATACTATAACAAAGGTGAAAGCATATCGTGAAGTATTTTGCTTTACAAACGGGCACTCAATGTTAGAATCGACAAAGAACATCAAAAGTCTGAACGAAGAAAGTATTGCAGTTGACAATAGTGGTTATATTTATGTTTTGATAAATCCTTCATTTGAAGGGATGGTTAAAATTGGAAAGACGACTAGAGACCCTAATGAACGCGCAAAAGAACTTTCAGCAACAACAGGTGTCCCGACTCCATTTATATTAGTATATTATAAACAATTTAAAGATTGTAATATTGCAGAAACAGAGATTCACCAAATACTAGAAAGTAACGGCTATCGTGTAAATGAGAATAGGGAGTTCTTCAAAATTTCTTCAACAGAAGCAATAAAGTTAATTCAAGAATATTATGATGAGAATGAGATTTAAATAATCTACATAGATTTACTTATACCAATTAAAAACATATTTTACAAATCAGACACAGGACTATAAATGGTTAGGTGTCCTAAGAACATGTCTTAACATATTTAACAAAAACTTTTTATCCATTTCCTAGATGAATGGGATTTGTCCTTTTAAACCTTTTTTACAGAGTAAGCATGAAGTAGTAAGAAATACCAAATCTTAAAGAGAGTTAGCATTATATTTATTAAACACATTGACAATATATCAACGAATAAGGATTGAAGTCATTTAATATGGGACTGACATAAGCTAGTTATGTATAATTCAATCTATTTTATTATAAGAATTATGGAGATTTGTTTTATGCTTTCTATGATATTTTGTACTTTTGTAGCTATTGATGTAATATTATATGGTAAGAGAAAGCAAAATTGACGAGTATGGGCAGCAAGTCGTTGATGCTATGAATGAACTGCTCAAGTTATGTAAGAAAAACATGTTTCATTCTGGTGATTTGCTGGTATGTCAACAAAATGGTTCTATATTTGCTGGCGAGCCGGTTATAGGACCCGGAGAAGAAGGGATAGAGTTTATTCCTCGATTAAATACAATCACGGTGAAAGGAATTGGCGAAACCACAAAGGATGATGATTTCTTTGTGAAATATGGAAACGGCTTCTTTGATGGAACTTCAGAATTTGAACTGAGTATTACAAGAGAATTAAAAAAGTACCAAGATATTTGGGAGAACAGCTACTTCTTACGTCAACTCATACAATTGATGCACTTGCTGAATGGAGAGCGTTACGATTGGGATTTGAATGTGAAAGGACATAAAAGCAATCTTATAGAAAACCAAATTATAAAAAAGAGTATTAAGGCTTTCAAATTCAACGAAGTAATATCCTATGCGTATAATAGGACAGTACGTAATGCAATAGCTCATTCACAATATCAATTGATACAAGGTGGTATATTGCTTAATAACATTAATCCCCAAGATGGAATTCAGCAGGGATTAAGTTTCGATCAATGGGAAAAAATGTTTATTTTGTCATATTGCCTTGTAAGGTATATTAAAGAAGGCCTTAAACTTGCCGCCTCGGCATATTATGTATACGCAAAAATGACTAGAGGTGGTATTCCAATTCTAGTACCAGAGCAAAACGATAATTGGCAATATGCTTATTTATATCCAAATCGTACTGGAGATATATGGCGCTTTAATAGACCTAAACTGTAAAAGAATTCTAAAAACGGATTTTATAGAGACAGGGGGAGGGATGTAAGATGGCTTATAATGGTTATAGGTTAGTGGGTAGTGACCTTGTAAGGTGAAAAGTGAAAAACTTCGTACGAAGACGAAAACCCAAACGAAAACTATCTGGAACTTGAATCTTGGATCTAAGAGAGCTGGCATTAGTTT